>Ga0065711_1035178_pt1 | contig 22694 bp, 14 predicted proteins | sample Hoacrofraction12_FD_59098 | JGI IMG/M metagenome (GOLD analysis project Ga0065711, IMG submission 59098) | Hoatzin crop microbial communities from Cojedes, Venezuela - Epithelial fraction 12 v2 (version 2) | ecosystem: Host-associated > Birds > Digestive system > Esophagus > Crop | place... | reverse complement strand
AAGATCTTGAACTTTGGGTGACAGGTCACCAGCCTCGGAAAAAAAGAAGAAAAAATAAGGGTAAGAAAGGCTTTTTTAAGCAGTATTAGTTCCTGGTTGCATAGCACACTCATCAGCTTAATCCCCTGAAGTGTCACAAGAACAGAGCTTTTCTAGCAAGTAGTGGAACAGCATGTACAAGCAATTTCACATTATGTTCCTTCCTGATGGATCCATGGTCTCAGCCTCTTAGGTCTGCTGCTGACATACATCAAGCTCCTCACCTGATGTATTATGACTACCACTGAACTCCTGTCCGAAGGGGATTTGTTGTGGAAGAAGGACTACATCTTTAGGAGATATAAAGGAGCTGGGTTATAATTTAAAAAATACTTTCTAGAGTTCAGTCGGAAGAACACTGGGGGAGAGAACACGGGACAAATTTTCAGTCACTGATCTTTGACATCGAATTGTTTGTTATGTGTATGAAACTTCATCAGTCAAGGTGAGAACCTTATCTAAAAAAGGGTAGGAAGAATGTTTCTCCACCAAAAATATGTTCTGCTCCTTACATCCACACTATTCAAGGGAAGGATGCAGGTATACTGAATTATACCCACCTAGTGTGACCTAGGTAAACAAAACAGACCTGTGGCTCACAAAATAAATAAAATTTGAATTTCTGTTACTGTATAAGCAAATATCTCAACTTAACTATGTTACTCTACAGTCTGCTGGAGGGCTATTACCCATTCTGTTATCTATGGCTTCTTCCTGCTTGGTTGTAATGCTACTCACACTTTAATATTTCTCCACATAGCTATATTCCTTTAGTTGTTTCTAGCTATAATTAGAGCACAGATTTAGCAACACACTTTTTCCCATTTACTTCTAAGACATGGATGAGGACTTGGTGGTTCTCTTAATCAATACATCTATCTGCTGCTGCTTCCACAAGCTTTTAAAGAATTGCCAGCTCAGGACAATGCTGCTGTCTCCAGTGAGGTGTAAACAGGTGGAGGTGTAAATACAGAGCTGTTGCAGCTGTGCAGGTGCTTCCCTGCTATGCAGCAAGAATATAGAGTAAGCAGCCTGGCTTTGAGCAGACGCTAGCACTATATGGCAACTATTTAGCCTGTGCTAGAATTTTTGAGGCAGCAGGAACATGCATCCAAGCACCTCACTGTTGTCCATGCTGTACTGGGCGTTTGGATGCCTGGACCTATATGCTATATTCATGCTGAAAGAGGCCAGAAAACATTTGGTTTGGGTTTAAATGGTGTTAAATGCTGTGGGTCAGAGTAGCAATAGAAAATCTGTCTTCCCTATGCAGTCAAAAGTTTTCAGCAAGCTTTGGAGAAGTATGAATGGAATACAGAAATGTACAGTTCTGTTGTGTAGTTGTGTATTGTGCATTACTCTGTCTTCCTTGTGAGAGCATTTGTCCTCTCTATTTAAATATAATACTTTATTAAATCGTCATATTTGTGGGTGGGAAAAATGAGCTTATGGAGCATGGGAAAGTGAAATGTTATCATATTATTAGCAAGGACTCAAAAGGCTGTTCCGACAGACACGCCTTTAAATTTGATTCTGGTCCTCACTGGGTCTGTTCAGGACCCAGAAGAAAGCTTGCAAGCAAGAAGGATTTGAGTTCACAGGGCTGGAAACCAAACTTTGCTAACAAGCCATGAAAGGTGGACTCTAACAAGTCCACTATTTCTTGGATCTACTCTTTGCCAGGCACTGCAAGGGGAAGATTCCTGTGTACACAGCCCACCAAGGCCTGTAGGTTTGCAAAGATTTTGCATGCACCTCTAAGCTACAAGGAGAGAGATAAAGGAGCTGAGCTTGTTGCAACCAGGTAACTTTGTTTTATTGCTGATGGCACTTCATTCCCACAACTCCATTTCATTCAGGGAATGGCAGGTGTCTGGACCTTGTTTTGTCTCAGAATTCTGGGGAGCTGGGTAGGAGCTGGGTTTCCATTTGATCGAGGCAGCTGCAACAAAACTACACGAATAAAAAGAAAAAAAGTAGTGCATCAGTCCCTGCCTTACTCTTCTCTCCCCTGAGATGGATTAGACTCAGTCTCTCTAGTGCTATACCTTCATTTAAGAAGAGCAGACCTTTGTCCCTTCCATCCTGGGAGCTGCCACTTGGTATTTCGTATCTGATGCCTGTCTTTACACAGGGCATCTCTGCGTTCAGCCAACTTGTTCTCCTGCTCCTCTCCTAGCATCCAGAGGCAAAGGCCACACGTGGCAGAGAGAGCTGAGCTCCGTTACTAGTGTAAGGAGGGAGCATATCTGCTCTGCTCAGCCACGTTGTGCAATGTTTTGTTGCCAGGCTCAAATGCTGTGAACCTTTCAGGGATTAAAATTGATGAGATTCTCTGCTGCCACCAGGCTCTCGAGAGCACGCGATTTTCCTGAGCTGCAGTCACTCAGAGTGGGAATTGCAGTCACAAGGTCAGAAAGCTGTTAAGAAAGAAAAGTCTGTATTGCTGTTTTCCATTATTTGAAGTATAAAACTGATACTAAACAGCTATGGGTTTGATGAGACTTTCCTGTACACCAACAGAAATACAGATCATAGAACGAGTCCAATGACTTTTTTATTGATATGGAAGAGAAGAAAGGGATCTTCCAGTGCTTTTTGACATTTTTGTTGTGGGGAATTATACATTTAAGAGGCTTACATTAAGAGCCAATGTGTGATGTTATTCATAGGCTTACTCTGCACCATGCTGATCAGTCAAGATAGAAATACAGGATGCAACTCTCTTGTCTCAAGAAACTTGTCTGATTAATTTCCCCTACTGGTATTATACCAGCTGCCCTATCTCTGTTCAAGATGCATTTGCATCACAAAGGAATTATTTTCTCTCAGCCTGTCTAATATCAAATAATATTGGTGGCTCACAAACACTCACTGTCCAAGTTATTGTCCAAGACTGAAACTTTGCAGAGGAATGAGCTCCCATCTCATCCATGTCAGTGTTATCTGCCTTAGTATTACTATTTTTTTTCTTTTCATTCATGCTGTCTAGATTTGTTTCAAACCTATGGTGAATGCTATGCTAATCTTTATACTGCGGAGTTTACATTCAAGAAGGGAAGTGAGGTGCCCTAATGGATTCTATAATTTAGGAAGGGAAGGGAAGACAGGGCTTGCCTGCAGAGCCATCTTAAGCCCTTCCTGTGATGAGGTTCTGCCAGTTTCCAGAAGAGGTTTAAAAACCCTGCCAGGAGGCAACAGAAATATAGACAGAAAAAACATAAAAACATACAAGAACTTCTAACAGTGAATTTATGAGCAATTGTTGGCCTGCACCTGGAAGGCCCAAACTCTCAAACCTTTCCTTGTTTTTGCTATGTACAAAGTGTATGTCTTGTCCTTTTGTGATCCATGGCCTCAGGGGTATTTTGTACAAATGATTTGTATTTTAAGTGAAGGAAGTGATGCTTCTCTTCAGGAATTATAAAGCTGGCTTCCTTTCAGTGTATTGTGTTCCCTGTGTACTAAGACAGGGAGGGAAGTGAGGAAAAGATGGTGGAGAGGAGGTGCTCTGATACTGACAGGTCTGGGGAAAGAGTGAGCAAGCAAGAGAGGCAGCTCACATGGGAAAAAAATTCACAGTTGAGAAACTAGAGGGAAAAAAAGGCATCCTGGTCTGCATTATGTATATGAGTGTTCCTCTCTCCTGACTTTTTATATGCTTTGGAAACTGAGTAAATAGGAGCATTTCTGCGATCTGAAATCAGTCTGGTTGCCCTCACTTTGGTGCTTTCAATCTCGTTTCATCCTAGATGTGAGGTTACCCGAAGTGGACTGTGAATTTCCAAAAAGACATTTTCGACATTGTTTCTGTTCATGCATAAAACATCTGTTGCATGTTTGATTTCCACAGAAACGAGTCACACGAGCGAGAGCTCATATAATACCCTGTTTCCCCTTCTAATTCATTTCAGAGAGCCAGATACATCTGCATTCTTTCATCTCATCCTCTTTTCTGGCCTCCAGGCCTATTGAGGCAGCAACTATTTTCTTTGTCAGCACTCACCAGATCCTGACTTCAGGCAATTTTTGTAAATATTTTTCCAATACCAGTGCAACTAATTTTGTATGCTTCATAGCCTATTTGCAAGTAATTTAATCATGTACATAATTTTTCTAACAAAGGATTATGATGTTCTCTCTCTGGTTAAATGATGCCCAGAACTTGCTGCCATTTTGGTATATTTGAGATATGATTGTTTCTACTAGTATGTAATTTCTATGTTTCTGAGAGGGGCCACTTTGGGAAGTCTTCTGTTTAAAAGCATCAGCAGTGAGACACAGAATATGCAGGAGAGAACATTTTTATCATAACATGAGGCAGCAAGCTCTAGGTCTTTGGAAAGAGTCAGATATTATTCTCTATTCAGCCACTGGGAATCATGACGAGATGCCCAGGTGCCAGCTGAGCTGATGTGGATGAGAACTAATAAACTCATTCCACACAGGCAGAGCATAGCAATAATCATTACGTGGTAGCCACATCAATAGGAACTGGTGACCAAGGTCTCTGGGGAGCATGTCTTTGGGCAGAAACCGGAGCTGTGGTGGAAAGGTGATTTGTCTGAGTTTTGCCACTGTATCAGAAATCCAGTTCCTATTTCTGCTTGCAATTTCTCACCTATCTCTGCTCTATAATAAACTCTATTACATCAGATTTCTTTTAGTGTTTTGATATGAGTGCCACTAAACAGAGGTACCCTTTGGTTTATATTATAGGTGTTTTATAAGTGTTTAATGTTATTTCTATTCATTAATGTGGGGTGAAATGTCAGCATATTCCACCAGTATTCAGTCTTTCATGCTGAAAATAGCATAACATTTCCCTCTCCCCATGTGTCAAACATGAAATTTGACATTTTTTATGCCCACAGGGGAAAACACTGCTGATGGGGTATTTTGGGGTTTATTTGTTTGTGCTTTTTTTACTGCTAAATAGTTTGCTGTTTGTAGAAGTCCATTTCCTGTGTGTAAACAGGAAGGGTTTTCTCTCTCTGATACCTGAACATCACATAACTCAGCACTTTAAGATCAGAGCTGCATAGCCCTCATTGTCAGAAATGCAATTAAAATGAGAGCTGTAGTACAATGGTCATGAGGACATCAGGGGATAACTGCCTAGCATTACAGTGAGCATTATGATTAACTTCAGAATTTTGGCCCAATTTAATATTTACGTATCGCAAGCTACTGAGATTCTGGGGAAATTTTTGAGAGATGTTTTCTTCTCCTCTGCTTTAAAGCCTGTAGTGAGAAGCTGCTTTGTATTATTTGCATTTTCATCTAGACTGGAAGAGTGCCTGTTGGATAGCATAGAAACTGCAGTGATTAAAAAGACCCAGTGACTGAACCAAAATCCAAGCTCTGACAGGCATAAGTCTCCCTTCAAAGACTGCCAACGACCCAGAACTAAAGTATTGTCTGAATGACTTGTGCTCAGAGCATTTGAGAACCTAATCTTAGCCTACATTTTGTAGAAAGAAACCAAGCACTAAAGAAAGAGAAAGACTTCCAGATTTGAAGCTCATACAAATAAAGCAACAAAGGGAGTTTCTGCAAGTAAAATTTTCATTGTGAAATCACAGGAATTTCTCACAGTCTAGACAGCCCCTAGTAGAAATCCCCCAGGCTTCCCAGCCAGCCTTTCTGGGTGCTCTGAAATGCACCTTCACCCTTAGCTCAACTTCTACCCTAGAAAAAAAGCTGACTGTACTTGTCTCTTATTTAGAGGCTTTTTGGCTATATTAGCTCCCTTCAGCTGGCCCCAGTGAGTAACACATTTCTTCTTCTTGGCTGGTTTCTGTAGTAAAAGAAATAGCTGCTTGGTCTTCTGAGCCTGGTAGCTCCACTCTTACTGAGCTGCTGCATGTGAAGTAAATCAGAAACAGTATGCATGATTTGGGGTTGTTTTTTGTCTTTATGTTATTGTTATTATACAGCTTTTGGTGCAGAAAGCTCATGTGTGTTGCTAAAACAGCTCCTTAGCAGCTGTTTCTGCAGAAGGATCTTGCTGCAGAGTTGGGACAAGGTGATGCTGCTGGGGATGTGTGAAGAGATGGGGCAGTGCTGGGAGGGGACCCCTGGGCTGTGGTTGTGCTTGGGTGCTGTGAGGAGAGAACAGGGTCTGAAAGCACCTTGCATATGAGTATGGTTGCAGGAATGTGGACTTAAAGTGGACTTTGTCTGATCTGACAATGCTCCCCCCCATAGGCGAAGCATAGGGATGGCACAGGGAGAATTGTTGGATTTCCTGGAAGACCCTTGTCCTCGCTGGTCTGATTTTCCCTGTGATGCCTGTCCCATTTGCTATGCTAATAGCAGCAGGGACCTGTGACGCACATGATTAGAAGAAACATTTTGTTGTGTGCAAGTCTGCCACTGCTTTCTCAGCCTGAGCTCAAAGCATTGCATGCCAAGCTGGGGCTGCTGCTAGCTGAATATGTAAGAGTTGAGCTTCAAGCCACTATAGGCTTTATAATTGCTTATTGCATTAAGTCGGATGCTACCATGGAGCATGCTGTGTGTTACTCTGATTTTATTTAAAATAAAAAGATGAAATGCCAAATTAAAGAAAAATGAAGAGGATTATCATGACTCCAAGGTTAAACATAAACAGCAGGATTCAGAGAGCTCCTGGAGAACAGAACTCCTCTTTCAATAAAATCTCTCCATTTATAAAACATTTAAAAAGAAAAGTGGAAAAGGGGAAAATAGCTATATGCCATATCACGAAAATTACCTTTAAATGGTATGTTTCTCAGGAGTTTCCATGAGGCATTAGCAGCTCTCCAAAAAAGAGAGGCCTTGTTTTCATGCTAATGGTAACTGAAATGAAGATGGAGGGAGGGAAAATGCAAAATTCTCTGCTGCATAATCTAGGTTGGTCTGGAATAAGTTCTTTATTGAAAGTTTTCTGCCGGCTAGTGGCAACTCTTTAAAGGAAATACTTATTTTTCTTTGTTGCTTGATGATAATCATTGCCAAATGCAGGAGTGCTGTGAAAGGCAAAAGATTTGGTTTATTTCATTTTCCTCCCTTGCTTTTGTTGCTTCCTTCCCCCTCCAGGAACATAAATAATGATAATAATAAACACAGGAAAAACCCTCAGGTAACTTACAAACGAAATGCAGGAGATGTATTTTTATAAATGAGAGTGCGAATGTCACACTGGTAAAATTAGAAAGAAATGTGTGAGTCCTGAGCTCCCCTGAGCTGGAGGGGAAGGCTTTGGAGATTTGATTTCTGAGCACTGCCCAGAGAAAGAACTGCAGTGGAAATCTGTTTTCAATGAAAATTCAAGCCAAAAAATTCTTTCTTAAAGCTTCATTACAAGACCTTAACTTTGACCTTTGTTTTAGTTTTAATGCTCTTAAAAAAAAAACAAACAGTAAATAAAATGCATTTCTACTTGAAACCTCTGGCATAGCCATGGCAGGGTGCAATCTGCATGCAAGTATCTGAGGAAATTATTTGGTGGGAGCCAGCACCACCCTCTGTAGCATCAAAATGAGAGCACAAGAGAAATGGAGAGCAAGGGAATAAAATGGCTCTTAAAGATGCATAACAACCTGGGGACATGCTTAATGTTTAAACTTGTGCCCAGTGAAGCACTTTCACTAAAGGCAGCCAAAATGGAAGAAGGCTGTGGACTTCTTCCTTGGCAGACTAATGCTATTGTGCATGCAAGTTTGTTTCGGGTCTGCAGGGTAGGATGAGATGTTAGCTTTTTTGCTTCCTGAGTCTGCATCGGGGATGTTTTATCACAGGAGTGACCTTTTTTAGTGTAAGGGAGGATCACAGTGCTCACTGGGATGGATTTCGCAGCCTGATCTAATAACCTGTGTGTTCTCTGTGATGCACCAGCTCTAAGCATGGGTAAATAGACAGCTGCCTTGTGTGGCAGACTGCTATGGGTAGCAAGAGAGCCAGACTCATGTGTCGATGAGAGTATAGAATAACAGAGTAATGGTCATATGTGTTCGTGCCTGAGGGAAAAAACGGTGGGTTTTGTTTGGTCCTATGCTCAAAACCTAGCGGAGCATGACCACGAGTGTCCTTGGAAAAGTATGATGTTGAGAGACTGAGGTAGACTGGTGAAGACTGTTTTCACTTGTATTTTTAACCAGTACATTGCCCAAAACTGCACTTTAGTATCTTTGACTGTGAGTTAATGAAGCTTTTCTATGGGTTCTCTGAGATTTGTCATAAGATCATTGCCAGGAGTGGTTACAGCTGCAAATTTAATCATCTGCTTCTGTATCCTAATGCAAATGTTGAAAGCCTGTAGAGCAGGTGAGCTCATCATTTATCTGCAGAAAAGTTCACTTGCAGTCAGTGTGCTTATAAATCTTCACCTCCTGAACAGCTTTGCAAGTGTTTCTGAAATATTCAAGACATTTTATATCCAGCATGCTTTTCTGCTGTGTTATTTAGATACCAGATTCATACCAGTGGACCTGTCTCAGGTGACTGTTTGCATTTCACTTTCTATGCCTGGTGTAAAACATTCAAGGAATTCATTAGAAGAAAATGCTAGTTAATTTTCATAAGCTAGACATTTCTAGGTCTGGTAACATTTTCTTTGGATATGAACTGAGGATTTGGAATATGAATTTGACCTGGATAGGTGTACAGGATTTTGAACACTTTTCTGAACCATCTGAATTCCTAAGGCTTGTCTATTAACTAGAATAAGGTCCTTAAATCCCTGCTGAAAATATCAGACCAACCATTGGATATACAGGAGCGTACAACCAGCATCACGCAGGTCTACCACCCAGTCCTAGTGAGTAGCTCCACTTTTTCCTCCTCACTTACATAAGAAGAGCTGTAAATGAGCAGCGTTTTTTTGAAAAGGGATGAGAAATGTGCAGAGAAAGGAAGGCTTTCTTCTGAAGCATGCTGTGAATGGGAAGGACGCTTCTGTGAGTCTCGGGAAAGGAATGGGTTATGTTGAATAACACAGAGTCAACAGCTCTGTTTCTCACTTTGCAGTTCCCACATCTAGCTCTGAAGATGTAAATTCTTTCTGTCTGTCATTGGAACGTTTTTTTTGAACCCAGATGAAATATTGTAAAGTTTTCAAACTGACTTTTGTATTCTATTTTGATAAAAGACACTTTCCCAGCCTTACAAGTTCAGAAATAGCCTCCCTTTTCGTGCTCAAAACCATACGCTGCTGACAGCCCCACCTCATTATGTGATTCTCTTTCTAGGTCCTCTTCTTTTTTGGAAATAAAAAGCAATTTCCTTGACTGAAGTGAAAAATAGGTTATTTGTCCCATTAACAAAGAGAATACTTTGTCTGTAAAGTTAAAATAAACGGAAATCAATGTCTGATCTCCACTCAACATTTGTTTCTACTCTAGACACAGTTAAGATAGGTTTGCATTGAATTCTGATGAAGTTGACAGTGGAATAATTTAAATATTTGTAATTTTTCCAGAGCTTTTCGATGTGTTAGCAGTAATACCTCTTCGACTGAACTTCCTGGGAGTGACGTTTCCCTATAACTGAGCTGACTGCAGATATCTGTCCTGTGCTTTCAGCAAAGAGAAGAGAAAATCTTGATATCTGGATATGAATCAAAGACCTTAGAGAGACAGTGCTGGCTGCAAATACGTTTATGGAGAGGTTTACTTCCCCACTGTCTTTCTATTGCCTGCAGATGTAAGCTGTGCATGCCTTTTCAGAATGGGAGTAATTCTCTTCCATCCCGTGTTGTCTCTGTTGCCCTGCACTTCTAGGGACTAAAGATGAAATAAAACAACGAAAAAGCCTTCTGCCAATATTTCTGAATTGGGTGGAATCAAGAACTATCTGCAGTTCTTGCAGTAAACCCAGACCACCAGAATCTCTGCCATGTTAAACTTCCAGATTGATAGCTATTATATTTCATCCAAACATATCAAGAAAGTCCTTCTAGTAAGGCATCCTGAGAGCTAAAGACTTGGTTTCTTTCTGCACTGAGGGAAAGTAGAAACATTTCATTTTTGTAAAATGGAAGCATTCTTCCAAGTGTTTTGTTTCGAACTGAAGGGAAATGTCATTTGCTTTTATTATATTGCATTTGAAAAGAAGCAATTCATCTTTTTGATGCAAAATATTTTGACTGCCTCAGAATGAAATGCCTCAATAACTTTTCACTGAAAGTTTCAACAAAAGGAATGTGCTCCTGCTGACCTCTCACACTGAGCAGGCGTTCTGTCCAGGTAAGCTCTTCTGTCAGGACGATTCTGCTCAGCACTAACTTCCAGGTCAGATCACTTCTTGATTGCTCACAAAAGAACTCTACCCTCTCCAGGTCAGAGAATGCTTCCTCTTGATGCTTAAAAATGCCTTTGGATGCAGTGTAACTTCTGACCTGTAGCTCCAGGGTGGGGGGAAGAAATAGCAGTTGAAGAATAAGAAATTATTTTGTCAATACTTCAGTTCATCTGGAGTTTTTGGACTAGGAGTAGTCTCACTGGAAAACCAGTGAACTTTGAGCCAGTATCCATGCTTCTGGAGGTGCTCCCACCAAATCATCAGCAAGCTTGTCTTAATCACTGTAAGCATATTCCTTTCTTCTAATGTTTTCTGCACACGGTTATAATATATGTTTGTTCAGTTATGTGCCAGAGGGATAATGATGTGTTCTTCAGATAAATATATTATTATCTGTATTTTTGCCATAGCAGTTCAAACCAGTTCTATTTTCTCCCTGTAGATGTTTTGGAGGTACCCTTAGATTACTATAGCTTGTGTATAGGATTCGTTTGTGGCTATTTAAATGAAGAATAGTGTTCTTTCATCTAAACATGCTTCAATCAGTACTGTGTTCAGTGGAGCAGCATTAATCTCAGGGACTAAGACCTGGAAACTAAAATAATTGAAAGAAACTGAAATTGAAAACTACAAAAACTACGAAACTCTAAATTTAAGGAGGTCACCAGTAAGAGAAAGATATCATGCTATTTTTGTAGTCAATGAGTGAAGTGAGAAAATATGGTGAACATCATATATGAGTGATAAATTAGATTTTAAAAAACCCCAAACCAAACAAAAACCCAACTCTCTCCCTCTGCTCAGGTTCATGTCAAGTGATATCCCAGGTAAAGAACATTCCCATTCTCTACATCAATAACTTTTTTTTACCTTTACAGGAGTTCTTTAATAATGTTAAATTAGAAAAATCTTCAACACTCTTCCCCCTCCCCCCCCCAAAAAAATCTGTAAGCAATATGGAATTTGATGAAAAATAAAGAAGGGGATTTGCTCAAGAATATCCATTACTGTCTATTTTTTTGAGATGAAAAACAGACAGAAGTATGACGCTTTTCCTTCTTTAGGTCCTTCCAGAATATTTGTTTTACAAAACTGCTGCATAAGATTTACTTTCTAACCATTGTGAGTGAGAAATAACTCCATTGTGAAAAGAGGGGGGGAAAGTGTCTAAACCTCTCCAGGTGGAAAATAATTCTAAATGGAATTTTACAAGTCACTGTGGTTTTATTAACACTGATAAAATAAAGCGAGGGGGAGAAGGAAAGAGAGAGAAAAGAAATTCAAAATCAATCTTATTTTAGTGGAGACTGCTCTGTGACTTGCATAAAACAAAATTAATTTTGTTTGGGAACAACAGGAAGTACATAATAGAAAACAAGGGTAAGATTGATCCTGAAGTTAGACAGCTTTGTTGCCAAGCTGCTTATACACAAAGGAGGGAAAAAATATTCAGCTCATCTCTGATAAATTATTAATCTATTTTTTTTACAATATTGTTAATGTTTGTGGCATTAAAGAAGGATCAAAGCAAGAGTATACTCTGCAGCGCAGACTTGGTACAAAAAACTTCTACTGTTGGAATAAATGATTTTTTTATTAGTATGCTGTTTATATTGCAGAAAGTTAGATTTATTCCTGAATTCTAGCCTCAAAATATGTCCTTGGCACAACTGAAAATCATGAATTTGTTTTCAGTTGATTGGAAAGAGGCTGGATTCTAGGTCTTTAAAATCAAGAGGGGTTACAGCCTGCAACAAAAAAAAAAATTGGTCTGGCAGCAAGTGAGCATATAACTGCCTGGATTTCGAAATGTGCAACCTGCAGATCCCTCGTGCCTCTCATATGAGGCTGGTGGTGTCAGTGTCTGCTCTGCGCTGCCCCAAGGGTGGGGCAAAGATTTCGTGGAAAGACCCAAATCCAATCCTTGCTGATCTCACTGGAAAAATGGTGCTGGCTGGGTATGAAACGGGCTTTTGTGAGCTATGGGACCCTGTCCCTTTTGGACTTCAGCCACTTGGGTGAGTTCACTTCTGCCTTTGGAAGGGACCTGCTTTTCGCTGGAGGAGGCATTAACCCAATTCTCAACTTTGCCTGTGCTACTGGTAGGGAAGCAATATCTTGCTGACTTCCCCTGCCTTAGCTGGGTTGAGAAAGGCCCAAAAATCAATATGTGGTTAGGAAGACAGACAAGCCCATGCACACAGCACAAATCAGCGTAAGTATATAAAGCTAACCTCAACAGCAAACAAGGAGGAAAGATGTGATAACTTGCTTCTGCTTGTTTAAGAGTGGAAATATAAAAATCAGGCAGTAGATGGATGTGTAACCATTAATGTTTGAAAAGCATATTTTAGTTTAATTTAGAGATGAACGATCTTGAATATTTTTCACCTATCTGCATTCTTCCTCTCCCCTTCTCCCAAAAATCTTCTAGAAAAGGGTGATATTTTCTGAATTCCCTCTAGATTTTTATCTGCATTTCTGTCCTTGCCCCCTTCTAGAGACCCAAGACAATTTATTCTCTTCTGTAAAAGAAAAGCTATATTATTATTCACTTTAATGCGAGCACTAATAATGTTTTTCATGTTTGAGGCAGCTGAATCCTGTGACAGTTGCAAAACACAGTTTCTCCTTTGGTATGGAGAGCTGTTCTGTTGTTTTCCTGCCTGGGAGCTCTGTTGACAACTACTTTTCTTTTCAGGTACTGACTCTGATGAAGAGTTAATCTTTCTCCTTCTCTCCTGTTCAATATTTTCACTGCTTAATAGACAGATTTGGTCTCAATTTGTAATGAACAGTGGCACCTTTCAGCTGTAGGTGACTAATATTGAACCTGGCTTGGGTTGGGAATAACTCAAGAGAGACTACATGCAGTCTTTACCCTCTGATGGCTCTTGGGTGATGTCTGAGATGACTCCCATTCTTAATATCCACATCTCAAAACCTGACCTTGCAGCTGATAGTAATCTGTATCGACATGCTCAGCCATGAGGCTGGGAATCAGTTGTGGAGACTGAATTACCCTTTGCCTTGGGAGGAGGTGACTCCAAAGCCTGCAAGAAGTGCAGTGACACATGGAGCAAAATGGTGGAACTTCACAGCTTGCCCTATGTTTGCCTGGTGGACAGTGAGCAGCTGTGGTATGTTCACCCATTTTTAAACAGTATAAACTGCAAAGAGATTTTAACTTTTTCTCCCTTGCAGTTTACTTCATTGAAAATGGGCAGTTATTCAGTGTACTGATTTTGTCTGGGACAGAGTCAATTTTCTTCATGGTAACTTGTATGGGTCTGTTTTGGATTTGTGGCCAAAATGGTGTTGGTAACGTAAGGATGTTTTGGCTGTTGCAGAACAGTGCTTACACAGGCATCAAGGCCTTTTCTGTTTCCCTCACTTTCCCTCTAGTGAGTAGGCTGGGGGTGCACAAGCAGCTGTGAGGGGACACAGCTGGGGCAGCTGACTCCAACTGACCACAGGGATTTTCCATGCCATATGGCATCGTTTTCAGCAGCAAAAGCTGGGGGGAAAAGGGAGATACTTGGAGTCATGGCGTTTGTCTTCCCAGGTAACCATCACACATGATGGAGCCCTGCTTTCCTGGAGATGGCTGAACACCTGCCTGCCAATGAGAAGTAGGGAATAAATTCCTTGTTTTCCTTTGCTTGCGCATGCAGCTTTTGCTTGACTTATTAAACTGTCTTTATCTGAACTCATGAGTTTTTTCCCTTTTCCCCTTCAGATTCTTTCCCCCATCCCATGGAGTAGTAGGGTGAAGCAAGCGTCTGTGTGGGGCTTAGCTGCCCATCAGGGTTTTCCCCAAATATTCAGAAACTTGAAGAGATGTTAGAGGAAATATTACCCTAGACTTGGACTTTTATGAGGGATATGTTTGTGTGTATATGTGTGCTCAGTAGTTTCTTAGTGCATATAAGTGTGACAGGATGTAGGTAGCTATGTTGTATTTGGGTGTGTGTAAAGACTCCAGAGTGAACCTGCCAAGGTGGGTGGATTTACTGCTGTCGGGATCTAACCTTTTGGAGGGGTCTAAGTCAACAGGACAACTTGAGGCAGTGTCTCAGCATACCTACTGGTGCAAAAGGATGGTGTCCAACCCCATCAACACTTACCTCCTTTTTTCACAAACTGTCTTTTGGCAGTTTCTTGCATCTGACTTTGCCCCTCCAATGTGTAACAGAGTATCTGCTACCACCCAGGGGTGGACTGTGATGATAAAGACATAGCCTCATCCATGTTATCTGGCACCAGCACTTTTCCAATATTCAAGTAAGCTGCCTTTGAGCAGTGCCTGGCCTTTCATTTTCATGATTCCATTTTCAGAGAAATGCTGAACTGTTGATGGTGTATTTAAGTCTTGGTGGATTGCCTTTGAACTATCATGTACCAGAAATGATAGAAATAAACAGGGTCCTAAGGCATGAAGCATAGCAAGTCATCTCTGCCTCTTCAGTCTTTTGGAATGCAAGAATGAAGGAACAGTTGCAGCAAAGTAATGGGTCAGATTTACAGAAAAAAATATGTTATTATAGACCATCAGAGGTCTTTAGTCTCAGATATATATATGCCATCCGCCTTGTCCCTCTTCCAAACCGGTATATACAATTTTTGTGCCTGTGGCTTTGAAAGGTCTTGACCAATTCTGGCTCAGGGAGATATCAGGCTTTCAGATGTACATGACTTCTGAGTGTTCTTTTGTTTAACTGTCATAAAGAAACCATGTAGCTGTTTGAAATGATGTGAGAAATCATTTTGCCAAAGTGACAATGGCATCACATTCTGTCTCTTTTATCTTGCAGTTCTCTGAAAGGTTGCAGTGTAGTGATTTACGAAAATTATCATTTTGTTCTTTTTCTGATTAATTTTTCTACTGTAGATTTTTTCAGTCTTGAATTATGCAACTTCTTTTATCTCTTGATTCATTTTCCCCTCTTTTTGCATCAAATCTGTTTTGGGAATCCAATCATAGCTGAATTGTAATTGCTGGGGTTTTTTTTTACTAGAAGTGTGTAATCGTTATATCAGCAAGTAATTCAGTCAAAACTGTGTAAAATCTCAACATATCAGATGCTGATCTGGCTTTACTCAAGATACCTTTTTCTAGTCCGTTTGAAAGTGATTATATTTTTTGGGGTTGTTTTCCCACTAAAATGATTTCCTTGCAATTCTTTCTTGATAGAGATGTATCTCTTCTGTTTGTCTAACTCTTCTTCCAGGCTCAGGTTATCAGGCTCCTTCTCATCCCGTAATCAGACCATTTGGGAATCTTCTTTTTGATTCTCCATTGGCTGTGTCAAACCACGATGAGTTCTTATTCTTGCCTACTAATTGTACTGATCTGTATTATTAACATTTCAGAAGAAGGTACTAAATATTCTTTGACATTTTCACTAAGATTTCCAAGGTGGCAGGCATGGTTGTTTGGTTTCTTTCATTAAAAAATCTGAACAACCTTAAAACAAATATCCTGTGTTTAACTTCTGAAAATCAATCTATTTTTATGCACTTTTTCTAGTTCAGTATGTGAAAACTCTGTCCTTACAATCACAAGCTACTTTTAAATCCTCAGGAATGTTGTCTTAGCTCTCCTGTGATGTTCAAACTATCCTTCCAGCTTACCAAAAGATCTGCCACTCTTATTACTGCTATTAAATACTTTCCGTGACTGCGGACAGACCATTAATAGAACTGTGGTTAATCTCCAGTGCAGAATGATATATTTTGTGCAGTCTTTCAGCAGCTGCAATATTGCTTCTACGCCCCTGTCATTTAAAAGAAGATACATTGGAGCAGAAGTGATGCATGAGAAAAAGTTACTTAAAAAGACAGAATAGAAGCTTGCTCATTAGCAAATGCCATGTGGTGAGGTTATGGTTCAATGAAAAAAACCTTTTAAATCAATCTCTTCTTCTCTTTTGCCAATTTCTAATCTCAACACCATTGCCAGATTGCAACTTTATCATGTTGGAAGGACATAGCTTGATGCCATAAACTATGTCTAAATATGCATTAAATAGTTACACATTCCCAAGTGCCTGAGCCAAATGAGAGTTATTATTGATTCTGTTTTACATTCTAAATAGATTTGAATCACCATTTGTTTCAAATAGAAGATAAGGGGAAAACCTGTCACAATTGCTAAGTGAAACACAGTCGGCAAGCTTCACTCTTGCACCAAGATGGACACAGCCGGAGGAGCAGAGGGAGGGGGACGTGCGAATAAGTGGAGCTCGGATGAGGCTGGGTAACAACCCTGGGTGCAGCGGCTGGGAGGAACCGAACTGGAGAGCACTCAGCACTGATGGCATGTGCCGTTGCACCTCGAGGTGATAAACTAAATGGTGGGCGATGCAGGGAAGTAGGTGAGGCACTGGGAGCAGGGAGAGTTGGATACAGGTGCCTGATGAGCCTCAGCTCTTCCTCTCTGGCGACTCATTTAATGTCTCTGGGTGAAATTTGTCTCATCTAACTTTAGTGATTGAAAGTAGCTGCTTAGCTGCCCACAGATTTTTTGTTATGCTTCTGCTGAAAGGAAATGTACGCCAAAACAAAGCAAGGGCAGGTAGGAGAAAGATGTCCTTTCAGGTTACGCTGCTGGAGATAAAAGCAATAGCTGATCTGAAGCTCTCTGGCATCAGAGCGGGGGTTATTTGCATTTATTTTTGTAGATTTTGGGGGTAGGACTGAACGTCTTCAGCTCTGGGCACTCTCCTGTGCTTAGGAAACAGATGTTTATCCACAGGGCAAATCTGTCCAGGTAGAGCTTTCTTTAGCTATCTAAAATTAATTCTTAAGATCCATTTCTGGAATGGTTTTTCTATCCTGTGCATTGCCTTTGTGGCTTGAAGAGCAGAGAATGGTACCTGGAGATTTTTGTTTCTCAGGAATAAGGGTTTGTGGCAGTCAGCAAAGAATTTCTTCAGCCATCCTTTTGGGAAATGAGTCTGCTTTGCTTCCTGTCCAGCCTAGCAGGAGGGATTAGATGAGCCACCATCCAAGAGCATGTTAAATATGTGTCAAGCCAGGCCTGAGAACTGGCCTGAAGCATCTCTCTGGATGATGAGGTGCCTGGCTTGGTGACTGGTAGGGAAGCAAGCTGCCAAGTTAGGACACGTTTTGGAGTGTGATAATTAGTGCTGTGATGTATCTATCAAATTCTGAGCTATAAAAACAAGTAATGACGTGAAAAATGAATCACACATGAAAGCTAGTGACAAGGTATTGCTCTGTGGTACTGACAACATAGGTGTGTGTGCATATATGCCTATGTGGATATTTTTATATACTTCTATATATGTGTGTGTGTTTGCATCTGGAAAGTGACCTTTTACTCATGTAGACCAAATTTTATCCCTGAAAACCAGGAGAAGGTTTTCAGATAAGAGTTTGAATTACAAAGCCTTTTTTCTAACAAATCATTTATTTTTTGTATTTCTAAAGGTGGGTGAAACATTCTGCACAAAGTCTCATTTTATGGAAAAAATTCTGTATTTGTTAAGGCTGGAACATTCCTTGCAACTACTTTACCCACAATGCGGTCTGCGTGTTGGGGAAAGTGGGAACAGTAAGAGAGCAACAAAAAAGCAGATGCAATGGTAATCTGAAAATAAATGTTTTGACAAAGACCTTTGAAAGGTTTTACCATCACTTCAATGCAGAACTAGAAAAACTCTTAAGCATAAAAAAAAGTTACTTTAAAATATACTAGTTATCCTGCAAGGACATCAATGTTAAAGTCTTCTGGTGGATTTTCAGGTAACACGTATTTCCAAATGCTCTAATCATCCTGTTTGGTAGTCAGCTGCTCAAGATGGCTGCACATTAAGTTTAATGATGTGAGATGGTGCTAGGAAGAGATGCATCCTTTGGATCAAGTACTGGAAAGATCATTGCCACGTTCAGCAAGACCATATATTGCAGAGGCAGCTTGAGATTAAAACAATTAACCTGATCCCACTATTGGTCCTCACTTCTCAGCTATCTCAGGTTTCAGTTCACTGAATGGTGCTTTGTGATCCTGACTTATCTTCAAACCTGAAGCAAAGACAGTATGAATTGCTTCATTTGTGGGTTTTTTTTGTGAAACACTATAAAGCAGAGAGTGTGCAGAGTACTGCGGTACCCAGGGAGTCCTCTTATTCTGAGTTCATGAGAAGGCAAGGAGATTGCCCCACATTAAGATCTCCGGGGACTAAGCCCATTACTGGTTTGCAGGGCCATTTGGAGTGAATGTGGACTGGATGTGAGGGCAGGACACCTGGGAAAGACCTATGATGCAGTGCGGATGGACCATTAGAAAAGTAAAAAATACAGAAGTGCTACACTTGCAACATGCCTCACAGAACGGATGTGGCCTTCTGTTTCTGTTGCCTGCAGCATTTTAGCAAAAGTTAAACTGGAAAAATTTACCTCTTGTGTTTATGACTTTCACCAAGGTTTCTTAAATATTAGTGTGGGAGGTAGAAAAGTTAATATTTCACCAAAATTTTATAATGATAGTTATTCCCTCCAATACTTCCAAGGAAAGAAATAATTTTTCATCCCTGTGCTCTTCTCCACATTATCATACCAGGGATGAGTATTAAAAAAAACATCTCTCTTGTTCAGGAAAAACAAATAAGACCTTTACTAGTTCAATATTAAAAAAAAAGTGTTGCAGTGTACTAGAATAACAAATGAGAAATTCGTTAAAAGGGAAAGAGTGTTTGGCAAAAAATATATTTATGACCTATGGTGGTGGATTTGTCTTACTAATAATCCAGCTGACATACTGATTAAACCTTTTGGAAAAGCAGTAACATTGGTTGCTGCTGGCAAATGCTTTGAACTTATTTGGAAGGGAAAAGGGAAAGGCACTGAGAGGTTTTCTAACTGCACATTGTAAGGATGCGACTCTCTTCTACCTTTACCTGCAGTTCCACTGAAACTCTGAAAGTTTGGCATAGTGAAGCTGGTTCTCCTTTTGGCTGGAGATCCTGTCTCACATCAGAGATGCTCACAAATATCATGGAAGGCCCATACTAGTGAGCTTCTAAATTTGATGTATAAAAAGTCAACAGGCTGGACACCTTCACGAGGTTCTTTGGAATGGTTGGTGGTTTCAAGGGATGCTTGCCATTGAACATGAATGACTCATGAGCATTTAACATGGTCAGATTTGATGTACCCCCAGTTAGACTTTTTGTCTTTAGTTCTCAGTGTGCTTGGGAATGGGTCACTGTCTCTACAACTTAATTCTTGTCAAATGGTAGCAAAAAAGAGGGGAGGGGGACAGGATGACAACACCCACCTAAACTACTAAATGCATCTAAACAGCATTCATTTTATCTATGTGAAATGGAAAACTTCTTGTATTTTGAAGAGTAATAGGTACCTAATTGCCCAAGCCAGAGCACCTCTGCACAGAAACGTGCAGCCCTAGGGAACTTACAGGCTGAGTAGGAAGGTCAGCTCCTGGGCACCTAAGTTCGGAAAAGTGGTCTAGAAAGGCCAGTCTCCTGATTCAGTGTGTGTGAGTGGTGTTATGGCTTGGGTTTGTAGGAAGGTTGAAGGGAAAGAGCGTTGCCCCTCATGACCTGTTCTCATCAGACTTTTCTCATCCTGTTTGAGACATCGTCAAAACACAACACAGCCAGACTGCAGGTGAAGACTGCAATGAGCTGCCTGTGCCACTTCTCCATCCTCATATGCAGAAAGCAATAATATTGACTCTGTTATGCCTCATTGTAGGCAAAATATTCCACAATTATGGGACTAATTCCAACCTGATACCAATCATAACAAGGGCAGTCAAGGTCAGGTCTTAATTTAGGCCGAGAATTGCGGTCAGCTGGAAGAAAAAAAAACTGGCAGTGATCTTCATATTCATCTGTAAAATGCAGCAAAAGAAAATCTGACCACCCCTGGGGGAGAAGCTGATGTGTGGGAGAAGGCCTTTCCCTGTAGATTTTGTACTTTCTTTTATCTCAATGGTGTCAACAGGTGCATGCAAGTCCAACTCTGAGTTTCTTTGTGGTCTTCATGGCAGCTCTACCCTTTACATGGCAGGTACAGCTTATCCATAGGGTGTTAAATAGAATTTTCCTATGTTTCTCAGAAGCATTGAGCCAGCTCTGGGTGCATTAAGAGAGCTGGCCAAAATCCTATTGACATTACTGGGGATGCTTGACGACGAGTACTGTGGTAAGTGCTTAAACTCTGCTGCTCTATAGATCTAGGCTTAAACTGATACCATCGTGAGACATTAATAACAAGGTTCTGTCTATTAAATCATCAATCAGTTCTGGGGCTGTCAAAGCCCACAGTATGGGAATATTGCTGCCTGACAAATACAAAAAGCTAGAGAAAGTACAAGCTGAGCAACTCAACAGCTTTTGAAATCATCAGCTTGATGTTTCAGTAGATACCTGGTGAAGATATGGCTTTTTTCAAGGACAAGGAAAGACTATGTCAGAAATCTCTCCTTTGGGTGGAGATTCATGGGATGGCTGGATAGAAAATAAAACCCTAATAGTAATAAAATAAAGCCCTAGTTGACAACATGATTGTTACCTATACCACTGATTACAGCTGGGGCTGTAATCCTTGAAGCTCATACCAAACATCTTGATCATTTGTCCCCAGCTACCCCCCAGTTCTGTCAATGTGTTTTGGAAATGATTTGTAATGTTTTGCTTGGGTGAGGACACTACACCTAAAGACAAGGTCAGAGGCATTCGTAGGAGGGTGGCCTGGTTCACACGGCTAACAAGGTCATTGTTACTCTAACAAGTGTCTTACATGGCTTCCTTCAAATGTGACATGGCAATACCTGCCTGCAAGTGAATCAGCAGTCCCGCTAGATATCAAAGGCCAGCAATCTGTCCAATAGAGACAGAGCAGAGACGGCACCTGTTCTGTCTGTCTAAGTATTTGCCTTCACAAGTAGCCTGGCTTGTGAAGATACTGGCCTGAAGTTTAACATCAGAATCAGCAGAAAACAACCATTTTCCATTTGCAGGGAGGCACAATGAGTGATTGGAATAGGTATAAAAATCACTTTCTGCTTTATGATGTGTAGATTAATGAAAGTATTAAACCATTCTAAATGATAGATAAGGAAATTATTTCCACTGTAGCATGAAAGAAATAAAACCGCTCTGTCTTAAATTTAAGAGGTTTAAAACTTTGCAAGCTCATCAAAAGTGCATGGGCAACAAAGAGGGGCAAGTTTATAACCATTTATGGATCTCCCTAATTTTTTAACATTCATCATTTTTCTGCTCCATTACTGTTAGTGTTTCCCATAAGCTTTGAGAAACCAACTAATTTCTCCAGAAAAGAAGAGTAAATACGGGTCAGGCTAATATGCTTTTATGGGCAATGCTGGGACTTACCCATTTTATTGCCATTTTGCACTATTAATTTTACATCATTGACATTGTTGTCTTCATTGCTCATGCCTCACAGGCTTGAAAAGGATTATTTATTGTCCTCAGAGGTTCAAGCTGGAACTGAAATGGGATGAAATTCAAATGCAGTTCAGCTGGACAGTACAAGCGCTCTGATGTGACTGTTTCTGGCTTCGTACAAAGGAGCAGGGTGTAGCTTTTTGTTGTTTCCATGTGTAGCTGTGATTGTGTTCGACTTGTATGTGAATGTGTTTGCACCAGAATACGTGCAAGCAGGTGTTCACGGTAGATGAGTGTGTGGTCTCTTGTGTAGTTATATATATTCATATGTAAATATTGTTTAGTGAATATGTGATCCTGCCTGTATCAATATACTTGTACCAGTGTTTGCATGGAGGTATATTTTTATGTATTTTCACAAAAAGATGCATACATTCAAGTGAAAGAATGATGCTTTGTGTGGAGTGACTGCAGAACTATTAATGCATACATTGTGCAAAAAAAAAGTTTTCTCAAGAATGGTAATCACAGAATGACAGAGCGTTAGGAGTTGGAAGGGACCTCTGTGGGTCATCAAGTCCAACCCCCCTGCCGAAGCAGGGTCACCTACAGCAGGCTGCACAGCACCTTGTCCAGGTGGGTCTTGAATATCTCCAGAGAAGGAGAATCCACAGCCTCTCAGGGCAACCTGTTCGAGTACTCCGTCACCTTCAGAGGGAAGAAGTTCTTCTTCATGTTCAGATGGAACTTCCTATGCTTCAGTTTGTGCCCATTGTCCCTTGTGCTGTCGCTGGGCACCACTGAAAAGAGTCTGGCCCCATCCTTCTGACACCTACCATTGAGATATTTCTAAGCATTTATAAGGTCCCCTTTCAGCCTTCTCTTCTTCAGGCTGAACAAGCCCAGCTCCCTCAGCCTTTCCTCGTAGGAGAGATGCTCCAGTCCCCTCACCATCCTCATAGCCCTCCGCTGGACTCTCTCCAG
>Ga0065711_1004697_pt1 | contig 22694 bp, 21 predicted proteins | sample Hoacrofraction12_FD_59098 | JGI IMG/M metagenome (GOLD analysis project Ga0065711, IMG submission 59098) | Hoatzin crop microbial communities from Cojedes, Venezuela - Epithelial fraction 12 v2 (version 2) | ecosystem: Host-associated > Birds > Digestive system > Esophagus > Crop | place... | reverse complement strand
CGCTGAGGGGAGCTGCGCCGCCAGGGTGGGAGCGGAGGGACCGGGCAGGGGAGAGGCCGCCCCCCCCAGCGGTGGCCTGAAGGGAACCCGTGGGGTCGGTGGAGCTGGGTGAGTGACACCCGGCCGTCCTCCCGCCTCGGGCCCCTCCGGCGCCGGCCCGCTGGCTGCGCGGGACGGGTGCGCGGGAGGGGGCTGGGCAGGCGGGCCTGGGAGCCGCTGGCAGCCCCGGCGCCAGCCTCAGCTGCTGCCCGGCCCCGTGCCTGAGGCTGGCCCCACCGCAGGGCGGCTCTGCGTCCTCCCTGAGGAGACCTCTCGCCGTGTGCCCAAACAGCTGCAACCGGTAGAAAATGAAAGACCTCAGACAGCTATTTGCATTTTCTTCTCTTCAGGGTTGCACATTTTGAAAGTAAAAGGCATCGCCTGGTTGCAGAGCGCCTGACGCAAAGTTTTTGCTGAAAAGGTCAGCTGGGAGGAATCTCGCCCTTCTTCCAGGTTAATAACAGCTACAAAGCTGTCCCCAGTCTTACTGGTGTTGTCATTTTCCTCAGGCCTCTCTTGAAGCGCTGCCTGTGAGACCGTTCCTGTCAGGCACCTCAGTGCCACCTTCCTACACCTTCCAACTGAGTGACGCTAGACTGTCCTGTTGTCACCTCCTATTGCTGTTCTTTCTGCCGAAAACATCCATTTCTTCCCGTGCCGGGCAGATTTTTTAATCTCGAGGTGCACTGCCAATTTGAGATTAGAATCTGACTTTGAAGTTGTAAAGAAGTGCTGTTGCTGATGTTCAAATAACGCTGAACCGCTTAGGGCTAAAGCAGAGAAGAAATAAAATTGTGTTTTTCTAAAACATCTCTCACACTGTGGTTATCTCCAAGGGCTTGATGAAGTAATGTCAAGTAAAGGAGCACCTCTGAGTGCAGCAGCAGTTCTGTGCACAAAATGTACCTTTGAGCAGCGAAAGTTTTGGCATTAGACCGATCGATACTCATTTGGTAGGGCTGTTACGTATGTTTAGTGACCACCTGCAACACCATGAGAAATGTCCAATAATGGTCACCTCTTAAAACCATTAAGGAAAGATAAAGTGTGTGTATACATTAAATTCCTCCTTGGGCTGACTCTAGGTAAGAAACTGCAGCCCAGTAGATTTAAGGTTAAAGTGAATGTGTGAACCTTTGCAACTTATTCCAGTAGAGCTGTTACACTTAGAAAGCATGTAATTTGTTGATTATGAAGTTGTGTGTTTATGCTAAAGTACTCTGACAACAAACTATACCTGAACTTAAGTTTGAGTGGTAGATCTGTCTGACGCTGGGTGGCACGCCGTTAATTGCTGCTCTCACCGCTCTAGTTTCAGCAGTACTCCAGCAACAGGGCACTGGCAGTTAGGAAACACAGATGCATTTCTAAGCTTTAACCAGGAGGCAATACATGGACCATATAGGATTTCCCAATCTGCATCTGTCCGGAATAGATAGGATCAAGTGCATTTTTGTTTAGCTATTGATTTATTCACCCGGCTTCCTCAAATGCCAGAAGTATGTATGGGTTTTGTCCAAGAAAAATAGGGCTGTTCAGAGTATTGATTGCAGCAGTGGAGTCAGCAGTACAGCTCAGTAAAAGGTTCGGTTCATTTTAAGACATTGCACTGTTCTTTAATAAACCTGCACATCCTTTGGACGTAGATGTAAAAATCTGATGCCAGGATTATATTATTATCTTTATTATTTTATTTTTAATCTAGGAAAAATGTCTTTTCAGGTTGAGCTGTCAGTGTGCAGTAATCTCCCCTTAAACCTGCTCAGAATTTTATGTATTTTTTATGTAGTACTGTAAAAGGATGGGAAATGCTGTTACCGAATTCAGTATTTTTTCCTTTTGTTGTGTCCTACTTCTGTGACAATAGCAGCTTAGTCTTTTAACAAATACGTATATTTTTACATATGTTCATGTAAGGAGAGAAGGAGAAAAAATCACACATAAACAGTAACTGAAGTGCAGTAACTGTGGTAGGTAGTTACAAGTTCAAATACAAAATGTAATTGTATGCGTGCATGTATGTATGCACTACAAGAGCCTTTCCCTGGAGAATTTTTTCCTGCTCTGAGAACTTACAGTGACAAAACCTTCCAGATGATATCTTTCCCAACTGGCAAAATATTTCCTGATAACGAGAAACAAATGTTGCTTGCCAAGGCTCTCTGGATTCCTGGTTTTCACAGACTCCAGCAGTTCTGGACTTGTTTTTCCTCACTGGGTGCCGGAGCCACAGCACTCTTACAGCAAATCCTTCCCACCTCTGTGCAGTTCCACCTTTGGGTTTTGCTGATGTCTTTACCTTTCAAGAACTCCTTTTCCTTTTGCTGATTTCATTTTGGTTCCACACTTTCTTCAGATTTACTCTGGACTCTTGTTTTCCTTAGTCTCTGTCCACACCATACTCCTGTGGGACCTCCCCTGAATCGCGTTGTCAGAGTCTTCTTTCACTCGTGTTTAATAGAGAGATCTAACATGGACATCTCCCATACAGCTACCTGTAACACTCAAGCTAGGTGATGCTGATCTGTCAAGTTTTGGATGGGAGGGTTGCGCCATGAAAGTGCCTATTTATGTTCACTGATTATAAAAAGTACATAAGAAGTAGATCAGGTTTAAACATTTAAAGCTGGGTGAGAGGAATTCCACCTTATGAGACTTCTCTGTTGCCAGTGAAGTCAAACTCCAAGGAATTTAAGTACTGAAAGATAAGGTCCAGAAATTTTTTGTCCTGGCAACAATGGTACCTGAGATGATGGATAACGAATGCCTTCTTTTCTAGCTCAGCAGCTACCTCAGAACGCAAGTGACCATTAGTTATTACTGTCTGAAAGTAGTTTGGTAGTCTCTGAAAAATGAGAAATCCACCTGGCTCTTATTCTGTATTCTCAGAGATGACTTCAGGATAGAAGTCACTCACTGAACTGTCCCAGAGACTATAGTGCTCTTTCTCTTCTGGAGGGGAGATCTTTGGAGCTCAGTCTGACTGTGGTAGAACAAGTGTATCAAAGAGGTGCTTTAAGGAGCAAATTGACTGTGAACTGGAAGTACCTGGAGGGGGGACAAGACTTCAGGAACAGGCTCTTCAGGATCCTGGATGGAAGTTAGAGCTCAACGTGTTCACACTAAGAAGAAGACTGAGACCGTTCAAGCAAATAAATAGTGAGAGTAATATACATTCAGTATGACTCGAAAAGTGTCAATACTGGTAATGTCTAAATTGAGAGGCTGCTTTCTTAAAAAAACTGCTCTAGTTCACAGAATAATTGAGCCCAGAAATTGTCATGACCTCTGTATATGTAGAAAGGCAGGGTAAATTATCATAGTGCTTTCTTCTGACTTTAGAAACTATGGAATAAGTTCTGCAAACAGCAAGCTGGTCCTCATTGACAAGGTAAAAGAAATGGTTTGCTCTGTCACCATCCTGCAGAACTCTTTTTTTCTGAACTCTGGATAACAGTTTCACAATCATCACAACCATTTGCTCAGTGTAGAGCCTAAAATAACCTTTAGAAAAAATGCGAATTGTGATGGAAAATAAAAGACTGGATTCATCTGCTGCTATTAACTTGGCATTGCTCCAATGAAGTCAGTGGAATTATAGTGATTTACAAAAGGAGAAATTCTGATTTATGAACACTTGAAGCTAAGACTGAAACACACTAGGACACTGTGCTTTTCCCCTAGAACTCCAGTTTGCAGCGGGACTCTTGGACTTCAGAATTCCTTTTTCAGGGAGACGTGATGTGTAATATTCTGAAAGATATTATAGAAATGTGATGTCACCAGAATTTTGGCTGATCTTACCTGAAAAGCATAAAAATATTACTCAGAAACTTCTGACAGATGATTTACATTTTGTGTGTTGGATACACTACAATAACTATTATACTTTGCAGGCTAATTCTGTAGTGCAGTCTTTCTACATTTCATTGGCTGTCAAATGTGATCAAATGACAGATTAAAAAAGTTCTTGATAATAATGGAGGATGTCATCTACTTTCAAAGGCTTACAGATCCAAAACTGAGAAAGACTGAAAGAGGATAAATGTATAGTCTTACATTATGCTGTATCTTTCAGGTAGCTAAATATTGTGACTAAAAGTCAGATTAGACAGTTACATCTGTACCATGTTTTACAGAAGTGGAAAGATAAGTCATCGACATTGACAAAGCATTCTTCAGTACAGACTATTGATATAATGCTTTAGTAGATCTGCTTATAATTTTTCATGCTGTCTCCTCTTTTGGCACCGAACTATATGAAATTTACAAAAGCAACACCTGCAGCTCTGTAAATCACAACTGTTTTGAAAGTTGATGTCTACATCAACGTTTTCTTGTTCAATCATCATAAATACATTAAGTGACTTACAGTGAATCCCTGAAGACGTTCGCTTCAGAAAAGATTTTCTTTGCTTCAAAATGTCCTTCTCTCTGAAGAACGTGTCATACCAGCCAGACTTTCAAAATCTGCACTAGAAACACCATGGTGTAGTGCTGAGCAGCTTCCTGCAAGTTACTAAATGCTTTCAACTCCCATTGATCTTTCAGGAATTGAAGGAAGTTGACTACTTACAGGAAGAGCTGAGACCTTTGAAGAATCAAGTGCAAGTTAATTCTATTAGCGTACACAGTTGTAGTTACTTTTAGATATAGTTTGACATTTTCTATTTTTTCTTTTTGACATAAAAAAATACTTGACTGGCATACACCTACTGTCACTTCCTTCAAGATTCTCACACCAGCCATCAACTTCTTCTGTTGCTGTTGATGTTATCTTCAGTGTTAGAGGACAAAATGTTTTGGAGAAACTTAAGTGTAAGAAGCTTTTAGTTTTGAAAGTTAATGTGCAGTTCCGTGACTTTCAGCAGAAAAATCGCCTCCCTTATGTATATAAACATACTAATGCTGTGAGCTCTTTTGTATTTTTCCTAAATCACAGCAGCCAGACATCCAAATGGCTGATTTGGTTGTGGGCTTTTTCTCTGAATGCTCAGCCTAACTCCAGACCAGAGCTGTTGACTGCTCAATGATCTGTTGAAAGATCCAGTAGTATTTGGCACATAGATATTGTTTACAGCATGTCCTTTATTCTTTCTGGCACGTAACAGAGCCTTCTGCTTCCTCCTGCTTCACTGATTATCACCTTACAGTGACTGGGGAAGTAAAATAATATAATTAAAGGGAGTATAGGTATCCCCAGGGAAAATCAGAAAATCACATAGCAGTGTTATCCAGCTTTGCGCCTACCATGTTTAGCAGGGAGATGGGTCCTGTGCTTTTTTGACATAGATGTCACCATAGTTCTTTGTGATGGGCCTTCACATTTGAAGGCATTGCAAAATCCAAAAGCTTTAAGTCAGAGTGAGATAGATTCAACATTGAAATAAAATGCAGTCAGTGAGAATAATTAAACAGTAGGGTGCCTTAACAAGGAAGAAGTAGATCATTATAACTTAGTTTTTTTAAAAGTAGGAGTTAATATCTGTTTTATAAAATATGCACTAACCATCTGCAAGAAATTTACAGCCCGTGTGCTGAGGTTATGGGCTGGAGACATTGCAGTTCCTCTTGGTCTCAGGAACTATGAATCTGTGAAGCATTTCTTTTCTTCGTGGGTCATGGTGGAGTGAGCAGAACTGTGTCCGTAGTCCTTGCTTTGCTCATAGTACTTGCAGTTCTGTATTAGGCCAATGTCTGTAATTAAATCTCATCTCTCAGGACTTCAGATGATTTGCTGAAGTGATTAGGAAGTTTTCTCTTCCTTGCCCCCTCATTTGCCTGGGCAGAACTGATGTACTTTTATTTATCTTTTCCTCCACCAAAACCTTTGAAAGTGAGATGCTGGAGTGTGTGGACTGGTGGCTAGAGAGGGTGAAGATTTCAGAGTGGCTGTCTGGGATGTCTTGTTGGCAAGACAGCTTTGGGCTTAGGAAGAGAGATCAGTCAGGCTTGGACCATGAGGTGGACGTATGTGTTTATGGCAGAAGGGAGACGTCGGGGGATTATGGTTACAGTTGGGTAGAGGAGTGGAGTAGATTCTGGCAGTAGGTCGACTAGTTCCAGCGATATCACTAGTGATGTCACTGTAAGACATTTTCATATAGAACATGATAAAAAGAGAATGTTTGGTTCCTGTTTACCTGCTACTGAGAAGAGGTTTGTAACTTGACCGTAAAGACCTTCCTCGCTACCACATTTCTCAAAAGCTTGGGCAGAGTCTGCGGTTTATATTGTCATGCAAATTGAACTAGGCAATAAAGACCTGTTCCTCATAAAACTGTGCAAGTTTAATTCCAGCCTAAAAACCTTTTTATTTATTAATATCAGACTTTGAGATTTTAGGAGAAGCGTAAGGAACTCTGTCTTGTATCAGCAGTTCTTCCTGGGCTCAATTCCAAAGTCTTTCTCCACATTGTATTGGTGGGTACAATATCTAATATATCTGTGGACATGCTTGTCAATTCAGTTCTGTGGATCCCTGAGGCCAAGTTCATAAACCTTCTTTCCCCCTCCCCCAAGGTTTTATATCTATAACGCAAAGATATATATATTGCACTTTTTTTTCAGTGTTGGGAGAAGTGAAGGGGGGAGATACTCTTATCGCTTTCTCCTTCAGTCTAATAACTTGCATGAGTAGGTGCTACTCAGCATGAGCAGCGACTACAGGAGCAATCTCACAAAGGTGAGCTGGGCATGAAATTCTGTTTTGAAAGCGGGCCCACATGGAAGCTCACAGTCAGGGGTGGGGGTATTTGAAATAGTATGTTCCTGATGGCTCCAGGTTTGGAGTTCTGGTTTCGGATCTTTTTCCAGTGGAGATAAGCATGATTATTCACCCTAGCAGTTCGAATAATCTCTAGTTACATTTGGATTCTCACTGCTATGTATGTTTCATACTTCATCTCATACAGAATATTAGGGATTAGTTCTCTTCATCTCCACCTGTGTAGCTGGGTTTTCTCCTACAAAATTGAATAAGAAGAAAAATTCCAATGCATTTATACTCACAGAAAACCAGTCATGCAAAGCATTCGTTTATGAAAGAGAGATGGTTACACTGAGTCAATACTAATACAATTACCTACTTGAACAAGCTCAGCTACTCTATGCATTACCTAATTCTGCCTCTCTAGCTTCTTGCTGTTTTTTCTGTAAGGTTCTCTTTCTGCATTCTCTTATTCTTGTGTTTTCAAGAACCACCGCTAGCTAGAAATGTAGAAGTACACACTGTTGTCATGGAAAACCTGACTTACCTATACAGATATCTTGCCATCACTGTAAACAAAAAACAGATGCAAGATCTCTAAACTGTATTTACAGCTCTGAGACACAGTAGTGTATTTGGTAGAGTTAGCTGGGAGATATTTTTTTCAGTCAGTGGAAATCTTGAAATAAGCTCTTCTTATTCTGAACGGGACAGAAGTTTTCCTTATTCCAAGTGGGAAAAACCTTCTCTTTTTTTTGAGGGGCAGGAGGATGAGTGGGATGAGAGTTGTCTCTGCTAAACTGGTAAATAAAAACAAACTAGTTTTAGATGAGTTCCCATGTTTTACCTTAATCTGTTCCAAATATTTTCCTTCAATTTAAATTTCTTTTGTATGAGCTTCATCTCTAAATGGTGAGCAGTGTTGAAGTTAAACATATCTCATTTGGAGAACATCGAAAGAAGAAGATTTTCACTATTTCGTAATAGAAATTGTTTTGAAATTGATAGTTTCACATAAAATCCCCACTTCTGTAGAAATGGCACTTTCCAAAGAAAATTATTTAGATTAAAAAGTGTGACTGGTCTAGTTTATCACTGATTCTTAAAGGTGAAGACTGCTGGTTTGAAGTAATTTCTGTGACCCTCTGAAATCAATGGGGATCTTCTACTAATTTCTGAAGGTTGAATCAATAATTTTTTGCTAAGTGTTATGTGTCAAGATCATTACAAAAACAACTCAACAACTGGAAATAGGTTTCACTTAGGCCTTAGAGACCTACTGAAGCTTGCCATATCCTGACTTAGTTGCCTAGTAATGAAATGGGAGCTGATTTAAATGACTGAACAATCCTCTGTGCATCCAAAGAGCATGTAGCTGCCTGGTTCTTCTCCTTTAGTTGTAGTTAGAGGAAGTTACTCCACTGCACTACACCCGTGTGGTTGCATTTGATGCTACAAAAAAGTGGATTATGCTGGAGTGTTGCGCCTGCTCACAGTTTGAAGTCACTTCAGAAGGCACCAGAATCCAGTTGTGATCCACTTTGGAGAAGTAAGTGGGAAAGATGCTCCTTTACCACAGCTGTTCATCTCTGGGAGTGTTATGACCAAATTTACGCCTGTGTCATTGTGCATTGCCTGCCTGGCATTCATCTTAAATCTTCAATCACATACTTATGAAATCAAAACTCATATACTCTCTGGAGAGCAGACAAGAAACCCCGTCCCCTCTGCAGATGCCTACCTTAATCACTAAGTTACAAGCCATACTCTCTCAGATCCCTGTGAATATTAATTATTCTGCACAGAGTGGAACTGCTTCCACAAAGGTGGCCGAGAAAGACATTTGGAATGCTCTGTAACTTGGACATTATGGCACTTTCACGGGAAAACAAGCTCAAACCTTTAAGGCAAAAGAAGCAACTGGGCCACTTCAGTCCTGGGCTGCATTCAAACTCGGATCCTTATCAGCGAGCTGTTAGGTAAAATACTTATCAGGAGCATCCAGCAGGCCCAGCAGAGCTTAGCCTTGAACCTAATCTAAGCAGCCTCCGAGTAGTACACTAGTCACAAGACCACTGCTGATATTAATATGCCTTCCTCTGGTGTTAATCGTTATTTAGAAATAATCGCTGCAGTATTTTATTTTTTTTTCATGCAGGAGGAATGAGGATAGAGTGTCCCTAACGCTTGGTGTGTCATGAGGGGAATGCGAAGCAGTAGCTCTTTAGGAGAGCGTGCTGCTGGAAATCCGCATCAGCTCAATCACTCTGCAGCTCACAACTGTGAAATGGCCTGTTTTGTCGAGCTTGTCAGCAATGTGCATCATTCAGTTGACAACACAGAAAGCTGGGGTTGGCTCATGCACAGTAATTTCCAGTTGACAAGTTGGTTCAATTGATACATTCACTTTGGGAAATAAAGTAAGAATATTCTCAGTTTGAGTGAGGCTATGCTGCATGAATATCTCCCTAATTGAAAAGAGAGATGATGACTGCGTACAAGACAAAGCATGATTAGCAGGACGGAAAAGAAAGAGAAGCAATGTATCTTTTGGAGTGAATTGTTTCATTCATTTTTCCCTGGTCTTTTTGAAGGTGATTTTGTTTCCTTTATTGGTCACATATCCCGTTTGAAGCCAATGGGCATCTGTGCTTCCACCCTTTCCCCCTTTCCCACGTACACTGCATACACTGCACAGCTATGGGTGCAACTTAACAGCTGCGCACAGACTGTGCTTCTTCTCCAAAGAAGAGGGATCATTACTTTGTAACTATAGAATTAAGGACTCAGGAATTAATATCTCTCTGATAGTCAAACAATTGCAGCTGGACACAGGAGGGCGTCAATCCTTGTAAGCTTGCAGAGTACCGAGGGCAAATGTGATCCCTAAAAGAGATGCAAAAGAACAGGAGTCATGGATCAGACTCCTGGCAGTAAGCTTCACTCCATTGCTTGGATTCAGGTGCCTTCTGGAGCAAAGCAGGTGGTTTTCTGAAGATGCATGATATAGCATTAATAAGAGCAATTCATGGTTTGGCACTGCTCTTCTAGGCAGTACTTCATCATTTTGGGGGAAAGAAAGAGCTCTTGCCTTTTTTTTTTTTGAATGTGGCATGCACAGGAGGAATTCTTCATATTTATGTAGGCAGTTACTGCTAGTTTTTTCTGCCACTGGCATTCAGTCTCCTTCGTTATTGCTACGTTTGCCACAGGTCTAAGCACATAATAACGATGCAGTACATGTTAGCAAAGAGATCAGAGTGACCTCTTGCTATATAACTTGCTGCTATAGCTGCTGCAAGAACCATTTTCTATTCCTGTTTCTGCTTGGAGGAGAATCTTTCCTGAAAACCTTTAAATAAGTAAAATATTCACAGTGTGCACCGTTTAGTGTCAAACTTCCCTATTTTAAGATGATTTTTTTCCTTCCACTTTGTACAGAGTATGTGTCATGGATAGCCTTACAATCCTGCAGTGTTAATCAAACCATCCAAACAGTGGGCTTATTTTGTTACTAGTACAGATACAGATCCTTAATTACCCCAGTATTGTTTTAACTACCTCAGCACATCCTTATCTGTTTTGCTGCACTTCATTGCATAGTACACATTTCCATTTGGAGACTTGACAGGCGGCAGAAGCAATCAAACCATATTGTCTGGCATAACGGTGGGGAAAGTGCCATGTCTCTCATGCAAAAGATTAATAATAGACTGTGTGCTGTCTTTGTAAAACAAAAACATGTCTCGCTTAAACGGCTTAAAAGTTACGTCCTGTGTGATGCTGTCAATGTGGGAGCCCAATGTCAGACATCTAAAGGGGTTTTAATCTTTGAAGAAGAAGCTTTTTTCCTTGCTATATCACACTGTGAGTTCCTGCTGCTGAGCTCAGGGCAAGATGCTGACATTAGACTGTTGCTGCAGGTAGGAAGGGACCAACTGTTGCTGGGCAGAAGATGAGCGTGGAAAGCCAGAAATGCCTTCAGTGGAGAGGGAATCGCCCGCTATTGCCAGGCGAGGGAGCTGTTTAGGTGCAAGCTTGGATTTTAGATCCAGACATTATCTCTGGAGTACGAAGAGCTTGATTGCATTTCTGCAGCCCTAAAATACCCGTGAGAGCCAGGCACTTCGTCGCTAGGTCTGACAACAGCTTGGAAAAACCTACCTAGGTGCGCTCTCCCTCTGCTGTGTTTGATCTGAGGAGGAAGGGACATGCCCAGAACTATTAACTGGCAAAAAAATAGGAGGAGTAGTAAGATTTAGCAAAAGTTTATTTGGGAGACTTACTTGCTTAAGAGTAACAAAGACTGCAGAAATACATGAAACCACTCTAGGGACTGATTTTCGGCCCAGGAGTATAACTAGTCCGTGTTGCATTTTCTGTGATCCATCTTGTCCTAAATAGCTGAATTAAAGCTAATGCAGCATAGAAACACTGAATTTTATTAATCTCACTGAAGTATAGAGAAATGGCTAAACACAAAAAAATTTGCAGGTGGTGGGGAGGAGGCAAATAAAAAGTCCTGGCAATATGCTTGCAGGGAATGTATAATCTTCATTAGAAAATTCAAAGCCTGTCTGCTTGGCGTGGATCCTAGCTGTGTAGTGGTTTCTTTAGTGATGATGGAAAGTTCATTCTACATTAATTCCTAATGGATTATTGTAAAATGTTCTGTAATGATGACATGCTTGAGCTGTTAATTGATTATGAAATGCCTTAAGAGCTTTATGAAAAGCATAAGATACAATTATTATTGGATCATGCCCCTCATTAACTTTCAAGAAAAAAAATGTTCTGTAATTCCAACTGGCCCATAAATGTCTTTTGTTTGGAAATAGATTCATGTCACTCTCCTTTTCTCTGGTAATAGCAGTGTTTGCTGCTTGTTCGAATGGCAATGTGTTCACCGAGATTAAGGGCCTGAGCCGGTCTTACTGAAGTCAGTGGTAGTGGTTCCCATTGACTACAGAAGGGGTTGTAGCAGTCCTTGTTTGGTTTGTTCAAGTCCAAAAAAACAAAGGTCCAGGACAGAAATGCAATGGTTTGCGGCACAGCAAACAAAACTCTCTGAAGAGAGGACGTGAAAATTCTTGGCTGTGAGCATTACTTTATCCGATAAGTGTTTCAGGCTCCTAACCATTTTTTGTTATCAAAATAAATTTTACATAAATGGTGAGGTGTAGGAGATTGGGACTGCATTTGCAGCCATAAAGCTGTGCACATTCATTTGGCCACTGCTGCAGTAGTTGTGCGAACAGCTGCCTTACAGCACTTTACACTGTGTTTTGCGAGGAACTCTTAAGGTGTGTCCTGTAAGCTCACCTTGGCAGCGTGCGGTTTCCTCTGTTCCTGCTCCGTGCCTTTGAAAGCTGCAAGGACAACTAAGAGTGTGCAATTCTGAAGGAATCAAAACCCTATACTCTTGGTTAAGCACTGGCCTGATCCTGTCATATCCCAGATTGACTTCCCATTTTGTGTTACGACAAGCCTCTGCTAGGAATCAAGTTTAGCAGGAGGCTGAGTGCTTTAAACGTGGGTGAGTGTAACCCCGGGATAAGTTACACATGCTGCGGATCTGGTGATACACCGACCCTGAAAGAGAATAGTCTCCCACCCTGGGGCTCTGTGACCAGAGTGGGGGAGAAGGCAGAGAAGGCGCAGAGTGGGATGGGGACGCATCCACCCCCATAAGACTCCAGATCCGTATGTCAGTCATAGATTTTCCCTGGGGAAAACATATCCCATTATTTGTATCTCTGCTTTTAGCACCTAATCCCCATTGTGTTTCACTAGTGCAATTAATTAAAAATAAAGGTGAATATGCCTTACCTTTAATAAGCAAACGTCAGCCAATGAGATAGAATTCACCTTCATGGCTATTTGGTAATACAGTTCAAGAACCAGTAAATCCATAGGCTTTCTAATGTATCGTACAGGAAGGTTGTTATTACTGTTTACAAAGGAAAAGGTTTCCACACAGAATCTGTTAGACTCATGCAACCTTCCATGCATTGAAGTGCTGCAATGTGAGACAGATAAAAATCCACCGGATGATAAGCTGTATTAGGAAAGAGGCATCTCTGACAAGGAAAGAAAAGCAGCACTTGTGGAAAATGGAAATAATGAACCAATGATAAGTATTTTCCGAATTCTCTTTGCAAATTGAGGTTTTGAATATTAGTTATTAATGAATATTTTGGCAACTGAACAGTCACGATTACACACTACTATAAATAATCAATCCATACATTTTAAAATGCTGCCTTTGAGTTTTGAGATTAGTAGGGTTTTCTCAACCTCTGATCCTCATCTCTGCAAATTTTTGGAAATGGACTACAATCTCTAGAGTTCTGCTGAAATCTGAATGGATTTAATTTTCTGACTCAGAGTTACTCTTGCAAAGACTTTTACATAATTGATTTTCATATACACTTACCTTTGGAAGGAGTTTAATGTGAAAAACAATTTTTGAAGAAATAAATGTTTTATTTCCTATTTAGATTTTAAATAATTAAATACTTTAAATTTTTGGAAGAATATCAAACCCCATTGGAATATTAGTTGTAATTTCAGCAGACCAGATTCCATATGAGTTTGCATCTGTCTGTGCAATGTCCATGATATCACTGAACTTGTTCATGAAATTTGGCCTCCACGTTGGTTTCTGGCCTGGAAAGCAGTTTTTCAGTCTGCAAATCTGATATTATTTCATCTGGAATACTCAAGAGTTAGTTACAGTTACCTTCTAACCTGATATCAAGAAGGAATTTAAATTCTGAGTCCCACTCAGCCATGGTAGGTGGACGCTGGCCAGTCCAGTCAGTGCCCATTCAACCCATAAGGGCCACTCAGAGCAAGGAGATTAATGAGCGGGACTGAACCTTGTTTTGAGTGGGGTATAGTACTGATCCTCTGTGTAAGGCTGAATTTCAGCTCTAGTTCCCAGACTTGCAATGAGTATATTAGAACTGACAGTGAAGTGTTTTTATAATGGATACATTAGAAATAATTTATCTAGGAGACGTGATAGTTCTATTTGTGTTTTCAAGTCATACAACTTCACAAATAATGCTGTTGCCACCACTTAGTCGGGAATGAACACACATCTTGCAAAAAGGTTTTCTATTTTTGCAAAAATAGTGTAGAGCCCTAATTTCTGCTGAGCACTCTGTCTAGAGAAGTCAGCAGACTCCCACTTTACTCCAGACCTCAAATGCTGACAGGTACAACCAGGACTCTGGAATAACTATAAATAGAAAGTGAATTCTGGCTATTCGTATGTAAATTGAAATAACTAATGTCCCATTGTGCTTTTGCTTTCAAAAAAATGAGAAAAAAAAAGAAGAAAAACGCCAAACATGATGATGTATTTGCATATAAAAAGGCTTTTAACTTACATTCCTGGCAATCTTTGGAAGCCCATTATTCTTTGCTGCTATTAAATGGACCCAGAAAAACATTCACGTTTCTGGGCAAGTAGAAGTTCATCAGAAATAATTTATTATTGTTCATTTATTTCCATAGGATGCAAACCTTTCTAGACATAGGGCAATTATTTCTAGACACACGTGGGACAACAATCTAAGACTGTGGCGGTGTGGGTTTTTTTTAAATTATCCCAGCTAATGGTTTATAGATGCTATTTGGGTGGAAAGTCTTGTTATAACAGCAAAGCAAACCTGGATGTCTTCAGTTTCTAATCCTGAGTGTGCAGCTTTGTGACTAGATAACCATGAGCAAGTGGCTTGTTCTTTTAAGGACTAATGTTAGTCTTCTTTCTGCTGGTGTAAATATGGAATAACTCCACAGAAGTCAATGGAGTTACAGTGCTAATCCGGTGTTGTTACCTCATCTGTAAAAAAAGGCTAATGACATTCTCCTCTCTCCGGGGATATGGCAAGGATATTCAGTTAGTGTTCACTCTTCACTCTGTAAAATGCTAATACATTGCCATTGTTAGTGCAAAATTTGTACTGTACAGGTGAAAGAAACAGTTAACACACAAGGTGCTCATGCTTAACCCACTCTGCTAAAGACTCAGCATGATACATTGGCTTTCATTATAGCACCTCAAGCAGTTTTTCCATGACTACTTTCATTAGGGAAGGAAGACTGGTCTATTCTGTTAGGAAAGCAGCCAGATGCATGTAAATAAATAAACACCAAAGGGTTAGTATGTGTAAAATGTGCGTATGTCCTCCAGTATGCTGCTTGTTTATGTACAGGTCAAAAGAGAGCATTGTAAGTTTAAAATAAACAGCTTTGATTCTGCAAAGTAATTTGTTGTTATATATGCACTGAGAGAGAATAAAATATACACAGACAAAATGGTGGACAGAGAAATAATTATTTCCAGAAGTGATCTGCAGCTTTCAGGCAATCCTTTTAACATTTTTCTGTCTTGTTATTTCTGTATATAAATGAGATATGTCTTTGTAAGAAGTAGCAAAGATACCAGGCATGAAAGCCCTAGTATATGTCTGTCCAACGCAAACAAGAACACAATGGTTTGATTCTTCGTGATTCAGAACTAGCAATTTATGAAGTGATCATGGCCTGGGACACTGTCACAAAGCAAGCAGAGGCAAGTAAAGCTGCAATAACAATAATTTCCACTCCTGTTCTGAGGTTCACGCTGGTAGTTCTCAATGCATTTTTCAAAAATAGGTGTATTACTCCCATTTTGCAGCTGTGGAAGGTGATCCCACTAGGACAAGTGCCTTGCCTAAACAAATCAGCTGGTGAACGAGGTGGGAGGAAGCCATGCAGCCGAGCACAGGGAAGAAAAGGGAGGGAGTGGGGGTGCCGTTTCCAGCAGCAGCCATCCCATGTAGCTTCTCCCATCCCTGCTCTTGAAATTGGAAAGAGAACCTTGGCCTACCAGCTCCCATCGTCTATCCACTGACATTAAATGAAAGGTAGAAGACAGAAGAGTAGCACATAAAATAACATCAGCCTGTCAGGAACCCTTCCTTATGAATGACTGTCTCAAGTGTTTGGATCTCCGTTTTTTTTCAAATACCACTCTTCTCAACCATGTGTTAACACCGACATTTTGCATTGCATCTTCAACAAATAACTTACCAGTCTGCTTTGTTATCCTCTCAGCTAGTGCTGCTCTGACGAGGAAGCCAAATGAAGCCCTTCCTCTGTGTTGTTTTCCATGCTCTAATCTTTCCAGGGGTTCAGCTATAATCTCTTGAATCAGGTCTGTAGTTCACAACTTTCCAGCATGGACCAGCTCAGGTTTGCGTAGCTTGCAAGGTCTAATGAATTCAGAAATTAATGGCTGAAGCTTCCTTCTGTCCAAGCCAGCATGACTGTATCCAGTGAGATAATTTTTCCAAATAAAAACATTGTTAAACCAGTTCTGTATTAACCAAGAATGTTTTTGCACTGAACGCTTGAGCTGGCAGTGTAGCTGGAGTAGCTTGGGCGCCACCTGCCAAGTATTTACACAGGATTTCAAGCTGGCTTGTTCAGTTCATGCTATGATAGCTACATTGCTACTGGTGCCTCAGTCATCATGCCACCTAGTTTGGTTTTATTAACATGAGATAAGAATATGCTAGACTTGTCTAGGTTGCCAAAACATTTGCAAGAAAAAACAAAGATATTACAACAATCATTGGAAATTGCATACTGGGAAAACATTTTATTTCCAGAATTAGGCTTTTGTACATTCACATGCTAAAAGGAAAAGAAGCAACCATATTTCCTAGAAGGTTTTAATTTAGGAGAGAAATTAATTAGGTAACTTTTTCTGTAGCCTCTATAAATTAGCAATAACACTGGTTTGACCAACTTGTCCTGAAAATGAGCTCATTAAATCTAATCGGACACAGTGTATAGTAAAGAATCATGTGATAAAACTACGAATTTTATGTCCAATTAGAAAAATACTCTGTGTTGTTCAGCACTGAGTCCAGTGGTGGATGTCTGCCAAGATACACTGAACTCAAGTGTACATGTGGGTTAGATTAATACATTTTGCGATACAATCAGCCCTGACAACAGGGAAGTCATCTGTTAAAGGCAATAGCTCAAAGATCACAGCAGAACTTCTTGTTAAAAGGAGTAATAAACTTGGGAAAATAGCAATATTTATTAAAGTCTAGTATCTCTGATTTGAATAGATGGCTTAGAAGAAGAGATGAGGATTTTCTTAAGATCTTGTAACTTGACCACAGTGAATCAGAATGAACACATGCCTTGCAAGTAGAAAATAGGGCTCATATCCTCCCCTGCAGTCAAAAGCAAAGGGAAAATGCACACTTAAATGATGTGAGGATGAGATCCAAAGTGCCTATTTATGCACTTCTTACAGGCATCACAAAGTCTGGTCTCAGCAGGGTGAATCAAAGAATTGAAATTATGCATGTAAGGTCCATATTCTCAAAGAAAAGAATTAGACACTTCCCAGGGTAGCCCAGAATGCCAAGCAAGGGCTTAGTGTACAGCCAGTATAAAATCCTGAGGATAACATGTGTCTGAGCACCTCTCTTCTCCTGGACTTGGGAGCTTCTGCCCAGTCAGGACACACAGCACAGAGCCTTCCCCTCACTGTAGTGGGCTAACCAAGCGTGGCTCATTCTTTCTAGAGGAATATAATGGCTGAAGTACAAGCCTAAACTGGGCTTTTATCTTCCTCATTAGCTTTGAATGTTCATTTCATGACTACCTAATGTAAAATGCATTGATAGTTCAGAGAACAGCAGAGAAGAATTCAGTCTTTGCCTGACTTCCAGGTCCCCTCACCTTTCTTTCCAGGCCTCCAGAGCCTTGCACTGCCCTGTCTGCTTTCTTTCCAGTCTCATTTCTGGAGGCACAGCAGCCCAGTTGGCACAGGGCATGCCCCAGAGAGACCTTCCTAGCCTGAGACAGGGCATTTGCAGGCCAAGGATCAACCTCAAATCTTCACTGCCCTGGGTAATGTCTTTGACCACTAAGCGACAGCACTGAAGAAGCAACAGTAGTATCACTTCTAAATAGGGTAACTTGGCTGTCATGCTTTACGCTGAAAAAAATACAGTCCTTGTGTGATATATATATAATTTTATAGCTCAGCTAGTCATTCCTGGTTGCATCATGGTGGACTTCTGTTTTCACAGGGTAGGCACCTACTTTCACAGAACAGAGCGATAAACGGAAGTCTCATTTGAAGAATTGAGAGAGCTTCGAAGTCAAGTAGGAACATGCTGTCTCCAAGAGCAGGTTTGCTGAGAACACAGGATTTTGAAGACTAATTCCTCCCGTCTCTAGGCACTGAAGGAATGTCCCTAGAACTCCTCCTGACTGCAAGGCATGGGAGTCCTAACAGCCCAGGATTTCTTTTGCACATACATTCAGTGTTGGCTAAAAAGAAATGGCTTCTTCAGGTTTTGCCACAGGGTAATGCTTGCATGGTGAATTAAACTCTCAAGCAGGACAGTTGGTAGTTGTTGAGATGGCAATGGGAGTTGCCATTGCAAGGGGTCCTTGCAATGGCATCTTAATTGGATCATGTGATCCAGCTTCTTAAACCACTGTTTTGCTCGATTCGTAGATAATCTAGCTGGTCTGTGGTACTACGTGACCACTGCAGCACATATATAATCCATTCCTACAGATTATCTTACACTCCATACAAAACACCTCCTAACTGTCGTAAGTACGTACAAAGGTCCTATGTGACTGGTTTTGCATATATAGGAACTGTTTCTACTGCCTATTTATGAGTGCCTATGTAAAGTTTGGTCAGTTCTGCAGCAAGAACTATGTAAGGGAGTCTCTCAAACAGATTCTCCAATCAGAATGTTAATCAACACAGTTAAGCATACAAATTGATACTGGGACAGAAGGAGCTGCCTGGGAAATCTCTAGAACTGTCCAAAATTTCTGTCTTTAGAGCTTCTGTGAAAGTCAGATTTTTAATTGTGAAAGTGGCTGGAAGTCCAGTCTGTCACTTTGTCTCAAGTCGATCCATTGCTTCAAGTCAATCTAAATCATGCAAATAACTAGCTGGGGAGTTCCTAGACCACGCAGGGACTCCGTGACCTAAGGGTTCTGGGTGTGCATACAGGTATAGCCCTGATACCTAGCTATAGCACAGTTGCAGCTAAAGGAAAAACTGGAGTTTATAACTTCAGCTCGTAACTGTTGCCACATTTCGTTAGTCAGTGCCCAGTCTGTATGTTCAGAAACTCTTCGGTATGCTTCTCAAATGCCTTCCTTCTCTGGATCGGGATTTCTTAGAACAAAACCTCGTATTAAATCCTTAGTAAGGGAAAAGAGTATTTTAGAATAGAGATTAAAATACCATATCCACTATGGAAGCTAGCAAGCAAACAAGAAACTTATGGTTTCAATAAATCTAGATATTAGTGCATCTCCGATCGCTACAGTATCTGAATGAGTCATTGCCTCTACATATCATTAGGATTAACCTCATTTGATACTTGGGTAACTGAGGCTCAGGTTTTTTGAGTGTCTTCCACTAGCTCAGGCATTCTGTTATTATTTGATTATTGTTTTTTCTACTAATGTTGCTTTTACAGAGAAGAAAACTGAAAAAAAAATCAGGAACATGAATGTTGTTTAATTCTGTCACCTTCATTCTTAAACCACTTTTCATTTACATGGAAGCAAATCTAACTTTTAACAGAGGACTGAGCAATAGACCTAAGCACAGTGACAAGTACTGATTGGCCTTATGTGCGCAGAAATTAACCTCGGTCAACCTTTTTCATCCGAACAGTATCACTGTCTGGCACTGATTCGTGCCTAGCTGTTCTTTGCCACCTGCAGTGGAATGAGATGCCTGACCAGCCAACCCAGCCTGCATGAGAGGAAGCTAATGGATAATGTGCAATAGAGCTTTATTTTTTTCCCCAGTATGTGTTTACTCTGCATCACAGAAAATCCATTTGTCAAATATTAATTGAATTCTCCAACATTTGGCATATTTGCATAACTATTATGAAATGGAGCATTATCTCCCTTGGTATTATACCCATTTCCCTTAGATGGTGTCTCTTTGATCCATTAATCATGTTTCCTGTATCCTCCCACAGAAGTTTAATTGCTCATATCCTGCAGAACCCACTCACAAAGAAAGAAATTAGCTCTATGTAAATCTAAGGTTATTACCTTGCCTCCATAAATGTAAAACAATTAAATTATCCTCTAAAAAGGACAGTGATAAAATTTCAGATGAGCATTGATCACCCAAGGAAGCAGATTGAGGCAATTTTATTGGGCCAGTGAGAAAAAAATGGTTTTACTTTACCAAGGACATTAGTGGGGCAAATGATAATGCTGTCCATGTCATTCTCCACTACTGCTGCTGTCCCCTTGACTGACTTCACTATTACTTTAATATCTGAAACAAAGAGCCAGATTCAAAAGATGCATCCAATTTTAGGGCTGCTGTAGGCTCATACTGCTGGGTACATCACCTAGGCGTTACTGGATCCTCAACGCATGATCTACGGACGTGAGCACACCAGTAGAGAACCACTTAAAGCCAAAGGTTGCAGCTATCTAGCACTAGCTTATAGGAAATACTGAGAAAAGGAATATATACTAAATTCCACCTCAGACCTGTAGGGATATGCTTTTCAGAAAATATGTCTTTAACAGCAAACCTCTACTAAATATAGGAACTCACATTTTCAAAAAAAAGGCTGGGCAAAGCTCTTTTTTTTTTTTTTTTTACCTCAACAGGAACAGGTGGTAGGAACAGCATCGACTTAACAGCAGTTCGGTGGTCACAACACTTGTGGAGGAAGTGGGAAAGATTCAGTGTTTTTTCATACAAGTCAGAGTCAACTCCCACAGAGATGTTCTGGAAACATGGAAAACAGGAGGCCTGGTCTCCAATTGCCTCTTCTCTCCAACCACAACATAAAATTGTATCATATTTTGTGCAGAACCCTGTGCAGTTGTTGTGTTACATGTACTTTGAGTACACTAGATGTTGACCTATATAAAAAAAATGTAATTCCTCAGTCTTGTTCAGGTTTAGATTCTGAGCCATTCAGTCCTGTCAACATTAGAACAGCTTGAGCATGTAAAGGTCAGCAAGTCTAGAAGGTCAGGGATCTTTAGGATTAAAAGATGCTGACTTCTTCTAGACCTCAGTAGCTTAGCAAGGCTTTTCAGGATCAGGATTCTGAGACTTAGTTCCATTTACCGGATCAATCCCAAAGAGTCTAAGCCAAGATCACACACACAAAAATCTATGGTCTCGCAGAAAACTGAAGCTCAGACTCCAGTTTACCAAAGTAGCATCTAAGTCATTAATCAGATTCCCTTCCACATTTTCTTCTTTCAGACTTGACTCTCAATTTACCTCCTTCCAATCACTAAAGACCCTTTGTTCTTTGATCCCTCCCAGGTTTCTACAAAATTTAGCAAAATTATGACAGAAAATGTCTCCATGTCTAAGAAAGACAGGTTTCTGTTTAAAGGAGTAAAATGAGAGCAAGAAGAACCAGTATATCACTGCTCCATGTTCACTGCTTTCTTCTAAATGCAGGTTTGTTTGCTCTGCAGCTTTTTCCAAGTTCCTTCTCTTGGCGCAATTTCATTCTCATTCCTTCTAAATTTTTCTCCACCATCCATTCCTCTCGTAAGATTCTCTTTGAAACATATTTCCTCCGTAAAGCCTTTTAATGACTCCATCTATATCATCAGTTTCTCTCTACTAAAGAAAACATCAAAGCTAATTCATGGTAGAAGTGTAATCTGGTAAATCACATGTCTGTCTGATCATATAGTCTGTTTGATTTACACTGTGAAGGTCTTGATCAAACCAGGATCCACTCTTTTAAACTGTGAACATTTTGCTGGTATTTCATAAACAATATTAAGATATTGTAACAGATATCAAGGATAATGACGTACTTTCCTGAGAGGAGAACAGCATTCTGTATCTTTTCCTGTATGTCACCGCTGTAAAAGCTGTCAGAGATGGCAGAAGCCAGCAGTAAAGAAAAGGGATCATCTAGCACACCTTTTTAGTTGCTTTATGTATAAATGACTATTAAGACATCAAAAAGGACTCTGATCGAATCAATCATCAAGCTGGCAGGACCTGACCTTACTTGTTCTTGATGATTTCATCCAGAACCTTTAACCTCTTCTTTGGTGATTTGTAGACTTAAAGCCTTAGCTGCTCTTCAAGATGTTCTTACATTAATTTTATTGCTTACAGCACAGCATTTGGATGCACATCCAAGGGAAACTGAAGCTGGTGAAAACTCCAACACCTCCTGTATACAATGAATCATAGAATCATAGAATCATAGGTTGGAAAAGACCTCTAAGATAATCAAGTCCAACCATCCACCCAATGCCACCATGCCTACTAAACCATATCCTGAAGTGCCACATCTACACGTCTTTTTTAAACACCTCCAGGAATGATGACTCCACCACCTCACTGTGAGGCCTATTCCAATGCCTGACCACTATTTCAGTAAAGAAATTTTTCCTAATATCCAATCTAAACCTCCCCTGATGCAGCTTGAGGCCATTGCCTCTCGTCCTGTCGCTAGTTAGTTGGGAGAAGAGACCAACACCCGCCTCACTACAGCCTCTTTTCAGGTAGTTGTAGAGAGCAATAAGGTCCCCCCTCAGCCTCCTCTTCTCCAGAATAAACAGCCCCAGCTCCCTCAGACGCTCCTCGTAAGATTTGTTCTCCAGACCCCTCACCAGCCTTGTTGCCCTTCTCTGGACACGCTCCAGCAACTCAATGTCCTTCTTGTAGTGAGGGGCCCAAAACTGAACACAGTGCTCGAGGTGTGGCCTCACCAGTGCCGAGTACAGGGGCACAATCACCTCCCTACTCCTGCTGGCCACACTATTGCTGATACAAGCCAGGATGCCCTTGGCCTTCTTGGCCACCTTGGCACACTGCTGGCTCATGTTCAGCTGGCTGTCGACCAACACCCCAAGGTCCTTT
>Ga0065711_1035177_pt1 | contig 22696 bp, 7 predicted proteins | sample Hoacrofraction12_FD_59098 | JGI IMG/M metagenome (GOLD analysis project Ga0065711, IMG submission 59098) | Hoatzin crop microbial communities from Cojedes, Venezuela - Epithelial fraction 12 v2 (version 2) | ecosystem: Host-associated > Birds > Digestive system > Esophagus > Crop | place... | reverse complement strand
TTCATCTTTCTTGAACTGGGGAGCCCAGAACTGGACACAGTACTCCAGATGAGGCCTCACTAGGGCAGTGTAGAGGGAGAGGAGAACCTCCCTCGACCTGCTGGCCACACTCTTCTTGATGCACCCCAGAATGCCATTGGCTTTCTTGGCAGCCAGGGTACACTGCTGGCTCATGGTCAACCTGTCATCCACTAGGATACCCAGCTCTCTGTCCGCACAGCTGCTCTCCAGCAGGTCCTCCCCAAGCCTGTACTGATGCATGGGGTTATTCCTCCCCAGGTACAGGACCCTGCATTTGCCTTTGTTGAACTCATCAGGTTCCTCTCTGCCGAAAGATTAGAATATAATCAAATGTATTCTGAGGATTATCTCATCTAATGATTCATTTCTAAATGTGGAGACAAATCCAGAAGTCATTTTTGAGTGGGACTAATTTGTTTAAATATAGATACCTGTCTGTGGATTGCTTACCTTAGCAATCCGTACTTAGTCCTAAGTCTGTATCAATAAAGTCAATGGATCATAGAGTGCGACTCATCATATTTCAAGAGATGCCTTGATGGATCACAGTTTGGAGTGCTTATTTTTCTCTTTTCATTTTGGAAAGAACCTAGTGTGATAACTACTATATAACCATAGGTGAATGCCACTCCATTTTAATTCTTCTACTATATTATATATTCATAACTAAGAGATTTCTAGATAAGAAATGTTTCATAAAAATAACAATATTTATTGTTTCCACACTAAACATATAAAGACTGCACTTCAGATTGTACTGAATGCGAGCTAAAAATGTAGCAAGCTTCTCGCTCTTTTTAAAGTTACAGTAGATGGACAAGACTGGAAAGGGGAAGAGTGAGTTGCCCAGTGTTACACAATATTCAGCAGTAGACAGAGAACCAAACCTAGATGTGTTTACAGTGCAGACCTCATACAGAATCATGTTACCTCTCAGATAAACTTGAGCTAGAGGTTAGTGCAGAAACAATCACCACCCTGCTTAAAGTTATCCTTTATGTGAGGAGGAAACCTCACTCTACCCACCTTTTTGTAAATATTAGGCTGTGGTTAGCAGCTTTGGTGATGTTGACAAACGGGCCATCTCCAGTGAACAATACAGTTGATGACGCATTTGCATCCCTGGAACAAAAAGACACACATTCATCTTTTTAGATATTTATCCTGTTTTACCAGTGGAGGAATGTTTGGGAAATGATTAGGCTGGTGCAATAAACTGCATCATTATTCTTCTGAAATAATGACTATTTAGCAGGAGAATTTTGAGGATTGAAACTCACGTGAAATAAAATGCGACTCACCTACTTTTACATCTTATTCTAAGATTTCTAATGCTACAATAATGTTGAAAGAGACAGAAATTAATTATTTTAATAGCAGTAAATTACCAATTTCTGCTTTTCTATGCCACAATGAAGGGTTTGCAGTACCAATTATTAAATATATGGAGCTAAAACTTGGTAAGAAAAATAGAACAGTAATAGCTGAAACTGGGAATATCACTGTTTTGCTTTTTTGAGGGAGGATAATTACATCGATACTATACTTCTGTGCCTAGAGAAGAAATGAAACTATATTTTATATAATGAAAAATCTAATGGAATAAATGCTGCTTCCTTAAGTTAAGTTTTACCTCATGGATCTGCTGAAATCAAAATAACTGTTTGTGGAATAAGTCAAGGATGTCATGTTTGCTATTGAACAGGATAGTTCCTCTGAAGTGGGATGTATGCTTTGACTCACTTCTTTTGTAATGGTGGCCTTTTGAACACCAAGAATTCTGTGCACTATTGGTGAGATAAATTGTTTTGATATTTACAACCCATAACAAGATTTACTTGATGACCCATTCTGCATCATGTACTGCGTGACACTACATATGCCCAGCTTGGAACATACACCCAAGAAACATATTTGCTTTCTCTTGAGGAAGCGTGGGGAGAAAAGATAGCTGTGGTCAGACTACAGAATTTTTCAGGGGGGTGACAACCTACTGCCATCTGACTGTTTATCCATACGTATCTCAGGAGCAAGAAGAGAACCATTTGTGCAGGTTTAATACACAAAAAGCACCTGTGTATCGAGGAAGTACCATCTCTCCTTTTCAAGTGCAGTAAATGCCATTATCCTGGGAAATATGAAGTCTAGAATCTGCCTGCAAATCTGCTGCATATGGAGAGTAAGATTAGGCATAGGAGAAAGGAGGTTTTCAATAGCCATGCTGTGCCACTAAGAGAGTTGTATGACCCACTCTACTGAAAAAGTCGTTACTGCAGCATTTCTCAGTCTGGAGATGACAAAGTGCGCTTAATTCTGTCTCTAGATAGATGTACAGCCTAGCGTACAGATTTTTTCATATATGAAACAGAAGTAATCTAATATGTGCTTCAGAGATTCCCCCAGAACCCTGACTTCACCTTTTAGATGGTCCAGGACAGTAGTAAAGTGCCCACTCAGGTGGGTAGAGTCAAATTCTGTGATGAAGAACTTTGCTAAGACCAGTCTAATCACTGAGCTATGATAAGTACAAATGTGCATAAAAGGCACTAAGTTGTTTCTTGATACAGTTGGGGAGCAGAAGATTTCACTAATGTAAAAAATTAACATGCTTCCAGGAAAAGCTTAGAGTATACACATTTATGAATATTACTGGCTTACATTTTCCATGGCATATTATACCAGGAAACTTCAACTGAATCCATGTATGTTGTACTAGATTAATGTAATAGACCCCGTAATAGGGCAAACACTATAAACCTTCCAAGTCAAAGCTTCCACCAACCTCATAATACTTAAGCAGATCTCTCATCTCACCTTGACATCTTTCCTGGTCTTTTTCAGCAAAGACTGAGCAAACCATTTCCCACTCTTCTACTTTTTTTTTTTTTTTTTAAATATATAAATGCTGAAATTTCTGGATTACAGTCTGGAACTTCTCTGAGCTTCTCTGTAACCACAGGGGCTTTATTAAGTTTCCCCATCCTTTTGAAATAAAATCTCAGCCCTCTTTTAAGGAAACCTTTGATAATTTAATTTGGTTTCTTAGTGTGCTGAAGCACACACAACTGGGAATCTCTGAGCTTTATGAATGACCGCAAAAATGAATCTGCTACTCTTTTATTTGACTTATTGGTAAATGATGAGGGTTAAGCATTTCTGTAAGTACAAGAAAACATACACTTTTCCTGGAGATATTCAGCTTAATAACAAGAATATATCTTGTTCTGCATGTCCAGAAACACAGTGTCACAGCTCTTTAAATTCTGTGAATGAAAATGATCTTTTAGAAATCTTGCAGCTTGTGACAAAAATGGCCTTTAAGAGGCTAACCTAGGCATTACGTAACTCTCATTCCATTCAACATACTCACTTGGCAAAACTTACAGAAAACTTAGACAATAGTCTTTGAAGCTTCTTACACACAGATCTACAGAGATATCTGTGCAGTAAATTGCTCAGATATTATTGGTCCTCTTCTACCTAAATAGTCGATGAATCACTATGATTTCTGCCTCTAGCTCTGCCTCAGATGTGCTCAGTAACAATAAGCAGTAGCAAATGTTGGGAAAGATTCAGATGATACAGTGCCATGCTGAAAAAAGTATTCACAAGGCTAGAAGTGCAATTGTCTGATAGCTACAATCCTTTTCCCTGTTTGAAAAAAACCAGCACATTTCTTACTTGAAGAAAATATGTTCATACATTTTCTAATTCATTGTTTAGTTCTCAGACTGTGGGATGTTTGCAGTTCATTTAATTTGTGTCTGAGTCACAAGACAGTGTTTCTGTTTCATCTGCTGATTTTCTGATGTTTAGAAAAACAAACAACAAAGAATAGTATCAAATTACAAATAGTGAACACCTTCTTTGGCATAAAAAAGCTTTGTTCACAGGTGGGTTCATATGAAGAGCTGCTGTTTTCTAAATGCTAGCATGCACACAATTTTTTATATGAAAATTTGCAAATGATAAATAAAAGTAACCTCTCTATACTGTCTGAATTTGAAATAAAGCATCTTAAGCAACGGGTTTAAGCCAAGCTTACTAGCAGTGTCTCATCCTATGTAATTTGCAGTGGACCTACAAATCCAAAAAAAGTCATTGAGGCTCTTCCTGTGGCTTTCTGGTCAAAGTGCACATTATTACTTTAGTGACAATTGACATGAAATTAAGTCTATCATCAAACTATTAGGACTGTCCTAATTCTAATCCTCAACGCTGCAAACACAGCCCTTACACACTGAGAACCAGGTTCTTACATCCAGCACATGACTCTCATTGGCTCTACAGAAGAGTAAGTTGATGCTATCTGTTTATTATCCTAATTTATCCATCAGTATAATTTTTTTGTGTGCATAAATTTTGGGGGTCATTTCCACCCCTTTTAGGCCATATGTTATATTCTCTGCGCACTGGAGAAGCTGGATCTGACAGTCAAATACAGAATTTTCTGAGATGTCTCAAGGAGCTAGGCACGTAGCTACTACTGACCATTTATAAGTGGGGAGGATGAAAACCTAATTGACCTGGAAATCTCAGACAAGACATTGTATTGCAAAGAACTCATTTCCTTCTCAACATGAAGAAAATAGACTGCAGTGTTGAGAGCAAGTCTTAAAATCTCAGTCCTTGTTGGACTTTTGGGTATGGAAAAATTGCAAGGTCTACCCTCATTCCTGGGTGCAATTCAGTAAAGACCCAGCTGGCTCTGGTCCCAGAGAAACAAGCATATTTCATGCCACACCAGCAGAATGGTGAAAAGGTCACTATATGATTTTGTTGGTTCAAGGAAAAACAATGCTAACTATACTCAGATTTTAACAGTGTTGTCAGATGCACACAGTTACAAGTGCAAGCTGAGCAGAGGATCTTGTTCAGGTTTTTCAAGAGCATCAATTTGTGCACCTTGCACCCCAGACTCAATAAATTTGTAAATTATTTGCCTAAGCCATATTTTGTAGATGAACACATGGGCATGCCTTCAGAATTGCTTCCTCTTTGGCACATATCACAAATGCGGCAGTCACATATTTGAAAAATGGAGGCAAAAGGATTCACATGTGTGATTTGTTAGAATCTGTGTGGAACATTACACTTTCTAGCCCAGCTACATAAATAATCAGGATATGCTGCAGGACTGGTATCATTTCAGTCCTTTTCATAAATTAAACATTAAAGGAGACTAGCAAATGTGTAAGCAATTAACAGCAAAAGTAAATTGTCCTAGGTGAACCTTAGCCTCCTTCTCTAATAAGGTATGATTCTAGGTAATTATTCAGTATAAGAGCGTGAGCTAGTCTTCTCAAGACCTGTTATTACAAACATCCATTTGGTAACAAATATGGTGCCACTTATTAACTACTGCTGCAACAGACGATTCGTGGAAGGCAGAAAGTGTGATGTTTACAGGAGTTTTGTATATATATATGAGAATTTTATCTTAGACAGTAGGATCAGTAACAGCAGTAGCACACAGGATACGAGAATGTGATGCAATTTAGGTTTAAAAATACTTTTTATTGAAAATGGGAATATGTAATAAAATGAGAAATGTAATTTAAAAAGTAACTAGGAAACTTAATAGAATTTTTTTTTTTAACAAGTATCTGACTAGTTTATAGGGACTAACTGAAACATACTGCCACAGAATATTATGGAGACAAAAACATAAGTAATTTTGAAAAGGTAATAGAAAGTATCATGAAAGACAAATTTCACTGAAGCCTATCAAATATAAAAAAGTAAATTAAACCAACAGACCACAAAATGACTAGTGTCCAGTAGTTGTAGAGGGAAAAGAGGTGAGGGAGAGAGAGAAAGAATCAGAGGAAAAAGGCTACTGGCCACTGTAAAGTACAAGGTATTTGACTAGAAGAACATTTAGTCATAGTTTGTGTGTTTTTACATGCGTGCATAAATGAGATAACTACCTACATAGATTACAACCAGGATTTGTGCATACAGATATCTGATATTTATGTAAATGCAGTAAATGCCCAAAGGGAAAAAAGTAAAAAAGCAAACCAGCACACGTTCACCCAATGATTAAAAATATTTTCAAATAACATTTGAATATTTTTCTAAGTCCTTCTAAATCTGTGATTTCTACAATTGATTTATCAGAAGGGCATTTGCAGGCATCCTACTTTGGTCAGAGACCAACATAATGAATTGCAAGCTTAGGATTTGATTTGATTATTACCTGGATGAGTGACATTTCATAAAAACATCGGCATTGTAGGAAAGCTATTTATTATTCACTGGATAGCAGTAAAGTTGCACACAGTGTGAGTAAGGTCAGAATTTAGGCCATAAATTTTACCATAGATTGAAAAAGACAACACCTCTGCATTCAACCCTCCCCACCTCTTCCCTGGAAATTCTACTGAACAGTGACTGAAGCCAAATCTATTTTTTCAGTCTTATACTTGCCTCCTCCCTCCCTCCTCTAGATATACATCAAGAGAAATACAGTTTCCTCTCCCAACAACTTAGGCCTAGTGATGTGTGAAATGTGTTGGGTGACCAATATCACAATACCTAAGTGATGATCTTGAATTTACTTGACATGAACATCAGTATGATAGCAGAGCAGCCAAGGCTGCTGTTTGGTCCAGCTTTACTCTTGAGCCATCCTCATAAAAGTGAAGACGTAAATGACGACACAAAGTGATAAAAGACTAATACCTCCACATCAGTCTCCCAGTGTTTTCCAGCATGTATCTTCATGCTTAACCTGCCATATTCAGAGTCATCAATCCTGTAACGAATGCCATCAAAACAGGGTTTCCAACACTTAAAAATGTTTTGGCACACCAAGCACTTCACTTGACACAGAAAAATATATTTGCCCTTTTTTGTGATGGTAAAGAAACCAGTAAAACGATGAGGAAAACACCAATATACAAACTTAACAAACCTGCAAACAAGTTACAAAGTCAATGATCATTTTTCACTCACCCTAACCCCAGCAGCTGGCAAACACTGTCTGAAATTTGTTCATTCCAATCATCTGCACATGCCAGGTGCCACATCTTCCCAATCCTGGCCTGTACCAGCCCTTCGGTGCTTAGAGAACCATTAAGCAATCTCACTGCAGACCAAAACGGACAGAATCATTTTAGATAGGTGGTAAACCACCATCCCCTCTTCCCCAAGCAAACAGAAATGTAATATAAACAGATTTATTATTGCCAGCAAAGAACCAAAAAAAAATGTTAAAATACATTACAGTGGTAATAAACCCAGCATCTCCAGGATGTTGTGTTCCCACAGGAAGGAAATATTATTGTTGTCTCCTTCTATATTTCTGCCACAGGACAGTTTCATACCCTGTGTTTTGCAAATGTCTCACGAATAGAGAATAAACAGTACATTTTCCATCAGCTCTAACTGATGTTTTTTCTTCGCAAACATTATGTAATTTCCAGATACTGTGTGAAGATTTAGCTACATGATGCTTGGTAACACTGATTGGAAATAAGGTAAAAACCAGAGATGACAGAAAAATAGGATCTTTCAGCTCCAATTGATATGAGAATGTTCACTGTTTTCTTTGCAGCTTTGGTTAAAACACACACACACAAATAATAAAAGCTCACTGAAAACTAATCTTTCATCAAATCTTTTCCCAGACCAAAATATTCAGAACAAAAATTCAGAAACTCATTAAGTATTTGGTGAAAAATCTTATGTTATTGGCACAGTGGCAAAGGAAGCTGGATCATAAGGTTTAAGAATGTCAACAGTAGTCTCCTTCTCTGGAGATATTCAAGACCCGCCTGGACAAGGTCCTGTGCAGCCTGCTCTAGGTGACCCTGCTTCGGCAGGGCGGTTGGACTAGGTGACCCACAGAGGTCCCTTCCAACCGCTACCATTCTGTGATTCTGTGATTCTGTGATTCTGTGATTCTGTGAACAGAATCTTGTATATGTCTCTGGAGCTACAGCCGCATTTCAGGCAGATGACAGTTATTACCAGCATAAAGTGGGGAAAAACATACAATGCATTTGAAATTACTGGTTGCCAATTTTTTATTTTTTTTTTTTTTTTAATCTTAGTTGTCCAGAAAACCTTTTTCCACCAAAATATTTCCACAAAAAAGTAAAATGTACCCGTTACAGAAAAAAAAAGTACTGGATTTTTAGAAATGCTTCTTTGACACCCAGCATGAGTGAATGGAAGAAGTAATATACAGTGATTAATTAATGGTAAACCTCAGTCATGAGAAATTTTCTAGCAGTCTTGAAAAATCTCAGAATTGTGTGCACTGTGAAATTTCTCCAAATTTCTTTTGACACCTCTCCTCTCTTTTACTTGCACTATGATTCCTTTTCCTTTCTCCCTATCAGATCCATGTTCTTCTCCAAATACATTGTTGGTAAGGAATAAGAAAGTCATTGAGCATTCACTGACTTCTTAATTCAAATGTCATATATTTTAGAACTCTGCAAAGGAAGAGGCATCTTATGCCTTTTCTTTGCAGCATCTGAGAAGTTTCAGAAGTTGGAGTATTTGAAAATGACAGTTTGTCTAGTTTAATTTGCCACTTCTGATAAGAAATGGAAATTCATTTCAGGAAAATGAGCAAGACTTCTGGACACGGAAAAGTCACAATGTGAGAATGTCTCATTGAGTTTTCATTTTATTTTAAGGCTTAGATTGATTCAGTTTATTTCAGCTAATGTTTGGATTAAATGGGGTTTTGGAAAGTATACTCCCAGTCCTTTAATGTGAGGTAATTTGTTATGAAGTACTAGACAATCTATGGAAAAATAAATCTTTGGAAAAATGTACATCATGTTAATGTAGGTGATGGTTATCTTGTTCAGATCTTCTTTAGCAATGGCTGGAAAAACCATTCAATGTTCCCTTTGCTTAAGAAGAAGCTGAAGTGAATTTTTATTCTATACATTTTAAAGGAAGAATATGTTTGCAACAAAATAGCTAATTGCACTACTGTGAAGAGTGAATCCGTGCCTTCAGATATATAAATATACACACACATGTATTTATATATGGCATCAATATGAATATATATATATGCATGTAAAAGACATTGAAATCAATGAGAACTGTCAGCACACATGAAAGGACATATCTGATGTGGAGGGGCGATTTAGACTGGGTATTCAGAAAAATTTCTTTACTGAAAGAGTGGTCAGGCATTGGAACAGGCTGCCCAGGGAAGTGGTGGAGGCACCATCCCTGGAGGTGTTCAATAACTGTGTAGATGTGGCATTTTCAGGATATGGTTTAGTAGGCATGGTGGTGTTGGGTTGACGGTTGGACTTGATGATCTTAGAGGTCTCTTCCAACCTACGATTCTATGATTCTATGCTCCTTAGCAGTCCTCTTTAAGATGAAGGAAGATGATGATGTTCTGAGCTTAAAAGCCCACTTTTAACTCTTCTGTTAGTGCTCCATAACATATTGTCAGAACAGCACTTTGTTAGAAACAGCAATTTAAATTCTATGCTAGGCCCATCATGATTTTAACATCAGTTTTATATGTAAATTATTGTTTAGAGAATACTATTTCCGTGTTATGTGATACAAAGCCATATATTGTACACCTGCATTTTGGAAAGAACCATCTTCTCGGAGGACTAAGCAATAGCAGCTGTTGGTCTCCCTGTTGTAGGAACATGCACATCCACTATGAGTAATGAATGCTACTTTTGCAGCTGTGCCATCCCTTCATCCTACAGCAATGCCTCCACAGAATGGAGTCCAGACAGGCTGGAGGGTGTCACGTGCTGCAGTTTGGCTTCACATCCACAAGACTATATGGAAATTTCCATCAAGAAGACTCTTATTCTCTGCCCTACACTGCAGAATTTATACTGCTTTGGAACTCTAATTACAGCAAAAAGTGGTAGAATTAGAGAATATGAAATCTATACAGAAGAAGAGCATGTGATCTCTTTTCATTTAGTTTTGAAGCCGTTATAAGCAGCTACAGTTTTAAGCACAGAGGAACTTCCTACCTTTTCCAGAGATCTTCACCAGCTTACATACACCATGTCAGAAAAGTCACTTAATTTTTTTGGCCCTAAAAAACTCAATGAGAGACTGCTGTGTAAACTGGTATGGCCTGCATGCAGCTGCAGTACTTCATGCTGGCTGAGGCTTTGTGGCTGTTTTCCTAGGTGATTCCTGCCAAATATCCATGTATTCCTTTGCTTTGTATGAAGGAAACCTTACCGCACTTTGCTTCGTCAGAGCCATCTTCACACTGAGGTAGGCTGTCACAAAGGTTATACAGTGGTATACACTCCCCTCTACCACACTGATACTCATCAGTGGCACAAGCTCCTGAAGGAAAACAGGAAAGGAAAATTAATCCATAATTATGAGGAAGACTGATGTTCCCTGGAGATCATACTGTTCACCTGAAAGAAAAATTGAGTGGCTAGTAGGCACACTGGATTTTCTTTTCTTTGCTTTCTTATCCCTCTCTTTTTTGAAATAAAGATTATTTTCAGATAAATAGAAGCTAATTAAGAATAAAAACTGTGGTATTATACCTTGTAGTTTCTGCTACAGTTAGCATTGCTCACTCACTAGTGTTCTTCTGTTACAAGTAGTAAACTTTAGAGGGATGAGAAAAGTCAAACCCTGATCAAATCTTGTCAAAAGTGACTAATGATGTCAAGTTCCAGATGTTCAGATGTTTCACAAAAGTTTTGAGACCTTAAAGTATATCAAGTCAAACATACAAGTAAAGAGGCATTGAAAGCCAAGAGTCTCCTTTCAAAACCTGTCTGGGAGGAAAGGTGGAAGAGACAAAAGTAACAGAAATGAATGAGGAAAGCATTCAGAAAAGTAGGATTAAGCTGCTTCAGTATCAGTTATGTAACAAAAGCAGATCAGATAGTGAATCAACAAAGTTATAATTCTTTTTATGCCAAAGTGTATTTTTAATCGCACCATTCCCTATATTAACAGGAAATATACAGTCATAAACTTGAATTCTATGGAAAATTGTTTATTTTCTTTATTTTACCTTCTTGGACTTACTGATCGAAGCATTTAATTATCTAGAATTCTTATTTAAGGCAAGATAATTGCTTTGCTTCTGAATTTTTAATATCCATAGAAAATAATCCATTTATCAGTCAGTACAGCCTGTTGGAAGCAAAAGAATAAGGTTTACAAAAGACCTGAACCAGGATTTTCACATATTCATTGGCTGTAACTGATGCCAGATTTTCCATAGAACTTAGTTCTCACTGAAACAGGTGGGTTTTTATACTGCATACTGCCAAAAATTATTTCTTTTTGTATTATGTTTCCTTTTCAAAAACTAATATTTCATGGAAAAATAAAATACAAAGGAAAATCTGCTCTTCTTGTAAAATTTATTTATTTACTGACAGTCCTTTTGTCCTTGGGCCTGCGTGTTGATGATATCAGTCTCTGTCCTTTGGCTTCAAAGATCAAGAATACACATAATTCTTTCACAAATGGAAACTTTTTAATATATTAAACAGAATAGGTAGTGGTCAGTTTGAGAACTCTGCTGTGCTAAGCTTAACTTTTATTTTACAACAAAATATGGGCCAAACTGGCTCAGCAAAGATGCTGAATCAGCTAAAAAAAGGCATAGTGTTGTTGGACTGAACAAATGTAGGTAGAAGGCAGAACAAGAAGCAGCAAAATGGTCATATGTCCGTATAAACCTATCTCTCAGTCTTGTGCAAGGGAACTAAAAGGAGTTGATTTTACAAAAGTAAATCAATGGTTAAGAGTTTTTTAAAGATTAGGAAAATTAATGTTTGTATTACGTTTAATCCATAAAAAAGCTGCCACTATTGAAACTTGCTGGGAGACACTTACTTTTATGATATTTAATGTAAGAAAAAGAGTGTAGCTTGTTGATTTTCTGTTCATGCAAATGAATGGTACTACACACATCTCTGAATACACAAAACATCTCTGAATATACACTGCTTTTTCTTTCTCATTTTTCTGCTCTGAGACTTCCACACAAGGAATACAAAGCCTCTAATTAATTCCATCAAGATTTGGCCTAGAGTTAATGTAAGTATTTGTCCTGGTGAGCATATTGCTCTTCCATGTACTTTAGCATTTGTCTCCATTTTGCATATTTTCGGAGAGCTGATTGCTGAATTACTTACATGAGTGACAACTCTAATTGCAGTCCCCAACAAAAGCAGGAGTCTTTCAGAAGGGGACTGGCTGCAACCAGAAACACTGCTGTCCAAATATATAAATGACTAACTATTCCCAGATCCTTCACGTGCTAAGAACCAAATTTTTAAAGATGCAAAAAGGACCATATTGCAAACATTAGTCAGAGTTACAGTATATATTTTTCTGTTCTAGTAAATGTGATCGATAATAAATATTTTACAAATGCATTTAAACACACATTAATGACACCCTCAAATGAGTCACAAAGTGATGTTCTTTTCTGGGGCTTGTACAAAGAATAGTTCATACTTGCTCTATTATCATTTGTATAGCTTTCAGTCAAAATACTGAGTCAATCTTTCGCATAATATCACACAGAGTTGCAGATGATGCATACATTGGTCCAATTTAACTAAAGCAACAAAAACATCACTTTTTGTGCTAGAAAACATAAAGTACTGATTGGTAATTGATAGGCTTTTTCTATTTAACATATTCATATTTCTGTTGATCAAAGGCTGAGAGCCACCTTCCGCTCTCCACTTTTTCTCAAATGTGTTTGACCAGTGGTATAACCTCTTAAATACAAGGGTTCGTATGCTTACCTAGACGGTAGCCAGTAGTAAAGTTTGCAAGAAATCCCTTCTTTGTTTCAGACTTGTCTGTAAAGAGGATTACTGTCATCTGGTTTGTTGTAGAGAAGACATCTGGCAATGGGTCTTGTCCTGTATAGACAGCTACTCTCCAGGAGAACATGAAAACATTTAAGCTATTTTGTTCTTGTGTATTTAAAAACGTTTTGGGTTCAAAAACAAATACTGCTATCATGTAAATACATTTATTCCCACAAATCTAACTGCTATTAGACTGCAATGATCAAAGCTCAACCCCAAATTTGAGACATCAGTACAGAAAAATAAGGTTTGACTAAGAGATTATGCTTCTCTGTCCAGATACATGAGCAGTCTCATTTATTGAGAAGTTAATTCTATTTGGATTGCATAGAAAGCTGAGTGTGTGCAAACATTTGGGAAATGTGATATCACATACTGTATGCTTTCTCAAGTTTTCCTCCTAATTTCTGAGACCCAAAAATGTAAAGAAATGTAGAATGAAATTAGAGAGAAGTAATTTCCTTAATACTATATCCATAAGTTTGCTCCAGCTCTCTGATTACATTCATTTTAGTATCCAACCCTGTTACTTGCCTAAAAGTAAGGAATTTGGTCCTCTGCCATCTCTGACTTCAACAACATCATAAATATTTTCCAGATCAAAAACCTGAAAATGAAGTTGAATGTTTTTTCCATTTTCAGCATTTAAGTACCACACACCTAGAAAATAATAACACACACACAAAACCCACCTTTTCATTTGTTACATTTACTGTGTCATTTTCATGTTAAAGGATTTTTGGGGAAAAAAAATCTCTGCTATTAACAATCACCCAGGAGACTTAGAAATCTAAGTCTTATCTTTAAAAGCAACTTCTGCTGTTAAGATCCAAAATTCAACTGACTCTCATCTCTAAAATCCTCTTGAAAACTGGATTTACGTTCCTATGGCACACACATACATTTTTTACTACTCATGACAACTGTGAATTTCCCTAAAGCAGCAAAGCTAATTCATTTGTAACTGTGAAAATGTGACAAATAGTCTTGTAATTTAAGTCTTATTTGACAGTAAGATAATTTCTATAATCAGTCATAGAAGCCTATCTTTCAAGTCAGATGTCTTTTCAGGGAACAAATATTTGCTTCTGCTTAGCCTATGCTTTATTGTATGTAATCTATGTAAGTGTGGATACTATGGAAATATTGTAAAGCAAGTAAAAAAATACAACTGTTTTTTAATCTGTTCATGGAATGAAAAGTATTTTCTCACTATTAGGAATCTCATTTGGGAACTTTTGAAATTAATACCTGGAAATGAGAGCCATATCTCAAGTAGGACAGAAACACAAAATTACAACTCTTTTGATTAGCGTCTCAACACAATTCTCCAGTTAAAGGTGAAATAATAAAAAATTTAAATTTCATTAAGAAGCAATGACAAAGCTCTCTTCCTTGCTTCATCCATCAACAACACAGTGGACCACCTTGAAATATTTTCCCTTTCGCCAGCTGTAGTTTATATGTAAATCAAGTAACATCAGTGGGATAACGATGTATTTTCACTTGTATGGTAAGAAACATTCGATAAAGAGAAATTCCTTTGCAAAATGCATACACACATTCTTTGCCCCTAGAAAAGGTTTTAAGTATTTAACAGAAGAGAGGATGATATTAGCCTGGCAAATACATTAAGGTGTAACGCTAAAATGAGGACTTTCAACACCTAGTCTGTTGTTGCATTGACATAAATATATTTGACATAAGAGGCATGATGGAATTGGCCTGTATGAACCCATTCTACAGGATTATGCTTGCCTTCATCACTTTGTAATCAACTGGCACATGACTTCTTAACTTCTGCTAAGTGTCATATAGACTTCAGTTAAAAGATCCCACTGTATATATCTTAGATCTTTTTTTGCTTGACAGCATCTGATTTGGGAAAGCAGATTTAGTATCTCTACTTTTATATGGCAAAACTTTTCCTGAAGACTTGAAGAAGAACTACTTACAAGAAGCTTGATTAGGGTAATTGTTTGGAAAGTTTTCAGAGCTGAATGTACTGTTTGTCTCCCATAGTTCAAATGGCCCTCCACACTCAGCTGAAAAAGAAAACATTTAAAAAACATAATTAACCTATTTTCTTACTTTTGAAATCCATTCTAACAAAGATAATTTAGAGAAAGTAATCTTATGAAGAGGATATTCAAGCGAACATCATCATTGTAAGGTGATCAGTTATGGTGCCACTGGTGTAAATCTTGAACAATGAGTTGTGAGAAGCCAGTGCTCCAGGAAGGACACAGAGGATTGAGGAAACAAGATATGTAAGAAATTCACTGTCCTTATTAGTTACAGTGTCTAAGTCAGACCTGAAGACACATACAGTCGATGCATAGTGTTATCTACAGCTATAGTTCATATATTTCTCTTTGTGAAGTGCTAGTGTCCAGGTGCACAACTGTATTCATGGTGATGCTATGAGAATTCTTCCCCATACAGTTAGGAGAAGGACACAGTCTGTACTTCATTTAGTGATTATTGGTCTGCAAGATGTGCACATGACAGAAAATATAAAGAAAAGAATGTGATACAGTCAACTGTTTAATTTACTAGTAGATTAATATAAAAGCTAGAAAATGTCAAAGAAAGCAAGCCCCCACCAAATACAACCTGTTATTTATGCACTTAGCTTTTATGCCTTGCTTAGTATCAATTTGATCTTCCTGCAGCATTAGCAGAGATACTCAAGTGTAAAACCCATTTTGTCACGTAGCAAATAAACTGTGTAGCAAATAAACTGTATAACAAAAAACCCCTCATACTGCTATTTTGATTTCATCAGGACCCTAAAACCTTTTACAGTTAAACCTTGTAAGTGGTAAAAGCAGCCATTTGCTTTTTCCTTGAAACAATTGCTCCAATAAGAAAGGTCTTTATCATAAACATGTATATGCACTTGTATATAAAAATGAAATAATAATATTTAAAAGCAAATATTATAGATATGTACATATACAAATATATGCACTCACACACATAGACCTAGCTAATTGTACTTTATACATTCAATATTCTCTTTCAAAATACAGTTTAGATAGTGGTTTACGTCCGAAATATGTCAGCTTCTTATCCTAAATCTTTACTTCATTTTGAGAGATATGATTTATTTTCATATCAACTGTAGCATCAGAATCAACTTTGGTGTTTTCCCACTTCTGTGGTTTGCAATTACTTTATTAAAAAATAAACAGCTCCTCTCCACCTGCTTCAGAATATAGAAGTTAAGGCAGAAGAAATCTACCTTTTTTTTTTTCTTTGTTGTTGTTTTTTCTTTGAATTAAAATTGATTTTTTAAAATTTCAGACTTTGGCTAATCTTTAACACTCCACTCCCACCACCTCTTACGGCTCAAATTTTGCATTTCATTATGTCTGTCAGTATTGCATACTTGAGCCACTTGGTTGGGGACTGCATAATCTAAAAGTCCTACTGAGTTTGCCCATTGAATCCCACTGGGAGAAAGCTCCACTAAATGCAAAAAAGATTTGAACTTTCTCATGACAGCCATCTTATAGAACTTTCTATTTCACCAAATCACTCCTGGCAAGAAATGTGGAACTCTCTGAAAGGAAAAGGAACTGATGACAATCACACATTGACTAAGAAGTGCGTAATGTTTCAGCTGTATGGCTCACAATGAGGACTACTTCCTGTAAATACCATTAACAACAAATGAAAAGTACACTGGGGTTTTTTTTATGGAACATTACTGCGTATACAAACAGACACACAACTTTTATAAAGCTGCATGAAGAATATATGATTGTTAGCCAGTATCATCGGATGATATGAGCAGAGCAAACCCAACTCCCTTAACAGCAGAGTAGGGGCAACCTATGATGAAATCTGATCTTGTGTTGACTACACGTAAGCCACATTAGAAATGATCTTCTTTCTCTTGCATGGAGAAACGACAGATTTTACTCATGTCTGGAAAAAAATGTTTTAAAAATTTCTTGTGATCTCTAAGCACAAATTTAGATGGAGTTATTCATATAGCTGTCACTTGTTAGAGAACCAAATAACAATCAACACCAATAATCTTGGGCCTTTCATTAAGCATAACAGACGATTTTCTCAACACTGTAGAAAATGATATATGACCTATTCATAAAAAAATTCCTCTGTGATTTGTCTAAAACTTCAATTTATATTGATATACACATCTTAAGTGTGGAATTTGCACTGTAATTTCCACACTGTTGTTTGTGTTAAAAGACAGGTTATAAATAAATACGAAGATGAAGGCAATGTTTATGTTAGATGAAAATGTAAGCTGACAGTCTTGTGCAAAAGGCAAAAGCAAATCCAGCTTCCCTACCCCACCACCAAAAATTTTTTTGACTTTTCAGTGAGCTTTTGTGGCACTGTGAATGAAACCAGTGCCTCTTACTGAAGCTTTAAGTCTAACAAAAGACATTGGCTCAGCTCAAATTCTTTCATCTCATGTTTATAGACATGACATTTGTAGTGAAACCTTTAGTGTTAGGAAGTTTGCACCACATCCATCAAAGTAATTTCATACTTCTTTGAAGATGATTGATAACATTGACTTTTTTTCAGCAGGTTACAGATAGCGTATACATAGCATGCCTCAACAAAGTTATGCAAACAAATTAGTTTTTCCCCAGCGACAGCTTAGACTGTGCTTTTGTATTGTATTGAAGTTCAGTATGGGTCCTCTCTAATCTTTTTCATGAGGAGCTGTACGCCACTTGGTCGCTTCCATTTTTTGAATATTCAAACTTTATCACCATATTTTGGGTAGAGATCTATAATCTGAATTACATTTCTTTGGTGTTTTGACAGCAGCAGTCAGCTACTATTTACCACAGGGCTGTTCTACCACTAATCATTAGACTGATGCAACTTGTAAGGTGTGTTTACCCACATAACCTGAAAGATGGCTGGAGGTGGCAGACGTCAGCACCTCTCCACAGTATTACTTCAGTGAAAACTGCAATCAGATTCCAAAACTCACTTAGGGAAATTATGACTAAAATTACTAGTGTTATTATAATTTAATTTTGCTGAGAGAGACATCTTACAGAATCATCGAATCATTGAATCATTAAGGTTGGAAAAGACCTCTAAGATCATCAAGTCCAACCATCAACCCATCACCACCATGCCTACTAAGTTGAACTTCACCTCCCCGTGTCTCAGGATGGAGCTCCAAAACTGAATTTCATTCTTGTATTTAGAAGATTTTGTTTTCTTACCTGTCCTGATGCAGTAGTTTTAGAGGTGATAGATTTGATAGAATGACAATATGAGTAGACTGTGCTCCAACATGTATACAGTGCAAACAGCCTTTTTCTATTATTTTAATTTTAAACCATTTTTATTTACTATGTGTTGTCGAGAGAGCAACTACCTGTGCTTTGTAAGTGACAGTAAATCTGAAAGGAAGCAGTCCTGGAACAATACTTCGTTTGTTTTAATGATTTTAAGCCATCTCTCAATAGGTCTTCTGTAGAAACCTTGTTTTTTGCATAAAGATCATGTCTCTTTCACAATAATTTACAAAGCCTTATCAGATATTTTAATTATTTTTTTCCACAAGCTTTATTCATATTTGTAGCAGTTTTTGCTTTGAATGTGCATGGACCTGGTCAACATCATATGCAATATTTTTTCATTGTTTTACGTACATTTTCCAGAATTATAATGATGGCTACAGGTATTTTTTAATATTTTCTCAGTGAGATTATTCTAACTAGCCCTGTGAAACTGTAATATTTTGAGAAAGCTTAAATCTCTGTTCTCTCCTCTAAAAGACTCTGCAATGTGATGTGTCTGGATTAAGCTGTACAACCTGTTGGAGAAGTGCATATGCGCTACAGGTAGAGACGTTTCATGTTTCATTAATTTCTACTTGACTTGGAGAAGGTGGCAAAAATACGCAGACAAACCAACCCTCCTCCAGTTTCCCATCGAACCTGGGATTCAGAAGTGGTGCCAAGAAGATAGTGAGATGAAATGAGATGAGGCTCTATCAAGCAGGTAAAAAGCCGCATCCACTATTACTAGCGCAAGCACCTACTCATCATTTCTGCCTTACCACGAAGAGTAGAGCTGGTAAAGGCAAGATTGAAGAAATCAGGTTTTGACACATTGTGTAATTTATGCAAATATTGAAATGTCTCATTAGATCAGGGAGTGGAAAGAGTCCTTTGACCGTTTTTGGTTTTTTTTCCCCACTCATTTCCTCTGAAACAAGATCTGCTAACTGTCCTTCTGTCCTTTCTGCTTCCATATTTAATTTTTCTTCAAAATAAACATTGCTTTATTTTTCATTTTTAATGTAATCAGATATAGAAGGAATAACAATACAACCAAATGCCTATTGAAAAGGACTCATTCATTGCGAGCCTTTTTCCAGATAATACCTCTGTTCTGAGTATTAGACACGCATATAGACTCTGCTCCATTCTTAAACCATGCTGGCATTATTATAGATTCACTCTCTTAAACATGGTATTTTTCAGCATCTGTATGTTCTCAGCTTGGTGAATTTTTACTATTGAGACCTCTAGTGATATTATCATGTGACTTTGCTCATTCTTTTAGTCGCCTGCTACATTGCTTGTAATTTCAAATATAGAAGTTATAATCTTCCTTCTCTTTCTTCTTCCTTCACCTTCAGTGGCTTCCTGGAAGCTTTACTAATTAAAGCTTTTGGAGACAGATTCTGATTTCTTTCATTATCCTCCATTCTTCAAGTTTTGGAAGATACCGTACTGATAGTTTAACCTGTGAATCTACCAGTTCTGTTGATATCAGTGGAGCCATGGGCAGGGAACTTGATCCCTAGTTTTTTATTCTGAAGATAGTTTTATAATGCTGAAGAGATTTTTATAAAACTGAAGGCTGAAAATTCTGAATCACTCATACACAAATACAGTAATAGGAAAAGGCAATCAGGCAGTCAACTGTAATTCAGTGTTTACTTACTGGGAACTGAAGGGGCAGTAGTGGCAGCTGGAATCACAGTTGGCTCTACATAAATACTTTCATTACACTTTCCGTTTGTCAGGCCAATGTCATCCAAGGCTATATCACTGGGACCACTCCTTTTAAAGGCATCAAAAATAACCTGAAATTCATGAAAAAAATTAGAATTTTGTAATTTAATTAAGCATTTTTCAGCTAAATCATTCTGTCTTCTTTCTTTAATGTTTTTATTTCCACTGTAATCTACACAGGTGCCACACTCAGAGGAGGGCATCAGGGATGAGACAGGATTCCTTGCAAAACGAAGCAGTGCTATGCAAATTGAATGGATCATTCTAAGGAATGCAGGAATTTTTTCATATAAATTATAAACATGATTTAAAACTATTAAATAACTTTACTTTTTATATATAAATACATGTAATTTTTGAAAAATAAATTCTGTATCACTCATCTCATCAGTCTAAACTCTGGATCTAATGGTATTTATCCATGAAAAATTGAAATTAATCTCATTTGTTTATTATTGTGCTTTAACATCCATGTATTTAAAGTAATCCTGCTACCAAGGAATCTGTGCTGGTGAAATACAGCTAGGTATAGCACTCTTCTTGGGGTCATAAAACATGCATTTGCTGGAAATCTCATGCAGCCAGATCACAGATGCATTTACTTCCTCAGATGGTAAATGCATCTTCCTGGCAGTGCTTTTGCATCAGTCAAAACTACTATAGCAGGACAAGCCATCCCAAATACCTGTAGAAAGAAATTGTTTTCAATAAAGAGTTAATGAAGGAATTGTCTAGCATAGGTCTCCTCCTTTTGTTTACAGATAAGTCAGGTCGGTTGTTAACCATGTGGCACCAAATACATTTCTGTCTGGAACACACTTTCAGTGAATTATTCTCTAATTAGTTAGTGAAAATACTGCTTCAGAATCTGAAGTTATTTAATATAAGTCTTCTCATGGCTATGTGCTTCATATCACACTCACTGTCAAGATTTTAAACTCCACATCAGATTTTGATAGGCTTTGAACAGTCTTGCTTTGTGGAAAGCTCTCTTTTGTGATAACATTGATTGTCCCATGACAGTTTCAAGGTGTTCTGTTTTCTACAATAATAATACCTTAAATTCCAGAGTAGGGAAGGAGGGCGATGACAATTGAAGTGGGGACTCCAATCTTCTGCATTCTAACATTTATTTGATGGCACACATTAGCAAATAGCACTAGATATTCTTTTTGGAGCTGTGGATCATTTAGTTCATTTGGCATAAAATTTTGATATAAGTTTAGGTAAAACAAATTTTAAAAAACCCTAGTGGTTTAACAAACCTTAAAATCAGATGTTTCATTTAAAGTTACTTGTCCATAATTCCACATGTTTCCGTAGTTTCCTTGTCTCTGGAAAATAATCTTTTCCAAACCATGCTCATTACTTGTGCTAACTCTTAAAAGGTAAACATTAGTACCGTACATGAAATACCTAGGAACGGAAGAACAATTTTGGTGGTGTTAGAACAAAGTGAAATTTCACGAAAAAATATCAGGCTTTTTATTTTATAAATTGTTTTATAGAATTGGGACTAATTTGCAGTAAGCATGAAAGTAAAATGAATCTTATATTTAGATAACACCTGGAAGATTTACTTGGTACTTTACTATATTTTCTATGGAGGCTTAGTTAAGCTTCAAGAGAAAAAACATTTCAGTGGTTCTTAATATAATTTCTGTATAGAGGTAAATATTTGATGCAGGGTGAAAAAGAAAATACACTAAATGTAACTGCAAGACTGAAACCTATAAAGGAATCAAATTTTCAGGCCTGCAGTTGAGACTGATCATGGAAATCCTAAAAGAAGCAGGCCTGTATTGCTGGCACACTGACTTGGAGCAATACTGTATATGAAAGAAAGATATTTTATTTTATTCTTAAACAAGGTATATGTTTAGGAATTATGTAACAATACCAAAAGCTTAGGCAAGAAGGATCTGAAGAAAGCAAAGGCAAACTCAGAATCCGGACTCTCTCTTCTATGAATCCAAGTCCTATGGGTGTTGAAATATAAAATCCTGCAAGATAATGAACACATTTTAGTCAGTACAGAATTACTGATTTATTTTTTTTTAAATGAGATGCTTTATGTTAAAAATAATATCAAGCACGGATAGTGTTTCATGACTTGGAAGATTTCTGACACAATAGATGTGAATGATTATCCCCAGTTGCATTCACCAGCCACTGACATATTAAAATGATCTTTTAAGCTACTTGGACACTCCTCAGAACTAGATATGAAATGGAAAACTAGCCATTTTGAAGTCAGTGGGAGATCTGCCTTTTACTTAGTGAAGGCAACAATTCACCTGAGTGATTCCTACTTAGTTTATAAAAATGTCTTCCTGTTTGATATTGCTTGTGATTCTGCAGAAGAATTTGCTGACATTTTTACATTTTTTATCCACATAATAATGGGAAATATGGGTTTTGTGTTGAGGGGGGTGAGACAATGACTACATGAATATTTTATAGCAAAGGGAAGCATTATAAACAAGAAAAATACATTATTTGCGGAAATAGGGTTTTTAGCTTTTAGAGTTCATTCCTTGCAGCTGGGAATATGAACTTCTTGCTGCCATATGGAAATATAATGTGAGGCCAGGCTACAGAAGTGTTGCTATTTGTCATAAGAAAAGCAAAATTAGACAGTTAAAAATCCTAAAATCAATTTATTGTTTTATTGAAATAATGGCTAATAATCTTTTTCTTTCTTTCTTTCTTTTCTTTCTTTCTTTCTTTCTTTCTTTCTTTCTTTCTTTCTTTCTTTCTTTCTTTCTTTCTTTCTTTCTTTCTTTCTTTCTTTCTTTCTTTCTTTCT
>Ga0065711_1035176_pt1 | contig 22696 bp, 12 predicted proteins | sample Hoacrofraction12_FD_59098 | JGI IMG/M metagenome (GOLD analysis project Ga0065711, IMG submission 59098) | Hoatzin crop microbial communities from Cojedes, Venezuela - Epithelial fraction 12 v2 (version 2) | ecosystem: Host-associated > Birds > Digestive system > Esophagus > Crop | place... | reverse complement strand
GCGCTTCCCGCTCACCCTCCCCCCTTCCCGGGGCGTCGCGTCCGCCGCCCCGCAGCGAGGGCCTGGGGGGCACCGAGACCGCCGCCGCCCTCTTGGGCCTTCGTCAGCCGCCCCGGGAGAGGAAGGGGGAGGCCGTGAGGGGGGCAGCGAGTGCCCGCCGTCCGGACTGTCTCCGGTGCGGGCCCCGGCCCCGCAGGCAGTGCCGCCCGGGCGAAGCGAGGCGGAGCGGTCGCCGCCTGCCTCTGGGCCGGTGGGTGCGGCGGGGTGCTGCTGTGGGGCAGGGAGCTGCTGCTGTGTGCTGAGTGCCGTTTGCTCCCTAGGCAGCCCCAGCCCTGAAGGAAGCACCTCACCTCCAAGAGAAGTAAGTGCGGCAAGGGGTGAGACATCCCTTTCTGGGGGGAGTTGGTGGTCTTCTCCAAGAAGCCTACTCACGACTCAACTCTTGCTGAAAGCCTCAGGAGAGGCAAGCGAGCAAGCATGTCAACTCTGTTCCCTCAATGTACAGCGGTAACATGTTTGCCAGGGTAACACATGGGCGACTTTAAATTCTGTAAAAATTCAACAGATGAGTTTCATCCATTTGATTTGGGAAAAACTTAACACAGGCTGTTTCCTTGTGTGCCTCCCTTTCAAACAAAGGACGCACGTTCCCAAAGGTTCCCCCATCCTCTGGATATGCAGAAGGGTAGTGGCAGTATTAGCAACTTGTGTATGCCGGCAGTGTGTACTTAATTTTGTTCTTGCTGCTGTGTTTTTATTTTTCCCAGAAAAGACTGTTTTTTAAGTAGTATTTAAAAATTGGAAAAAAATGATCAATCTTTTTTTAATCCGTGTGTTTCTCTCGATGGCTTTCTGTCGCTTTGCAACCCAGACTGTGGACATTCCTTTCATATGTTGTTTTAGTAGAGATCAGGTGTTGGAACTTGTAGGTCACCATTCATGAAAGTAAATTTCGGTAAGGTCCTTTAGGTATAAAATAGCTGAAATGATGATAGCCATATACTGAATTACAGGTACTTGTCATGACAGATGCAGTTATTGGTCAGAACTATTTTGTTGTGGACAGAATGCAGAACTGGAAAACTGTCAAAGTTTTGGTGGAGACATGTTGTCCAGTTAGCAGTGATGACTAAATACAGGAATGCTGCTGAAAAGCCACCAATAAAAAATGCTTGCTGCATGATCCTCAGTTTTCCCAAGACAGCAGAGCAACTTAGCTTCCCACAGTTGAAAGAGGGAGTTTCTGCTCCCATCTCTTCTCCTCTCTCCATGTGGCACGCCATGAATTCCTGGTTTTCATCACTGTTGGGTCAACTGCTTTAAATCACTAAAATGGCAAAAAATTGATAACTTAGAATGGCAGAAGAACTCTTTCCATTTAGTGGGTTGAATCAGCTTGTGGAAAGGGTTTGATGAGTGGCAGAGCCAGAACAAAGGTTGGGAACAGAACTGACCAGAGAGTAAGGAGAGAAGGAAGAGCAGAAGGAAGAAGGAGTTTGAATTTGGAAAGCAGTGGAAGGGGAATGCCCTTTTGGTGACAGTGAACAGTTAGGATGGCTCAGCTGCAGGTCAAGCTGCAGTTCTAAAAGAAGGGAAAAAGCCCCCCCCCCCCCCAACAGATTCTGTACTATGTTTCCTAACTGAAACAACTTCCAAGACTCCAAACCTTAGCTGCCTACTTCAATCAAAAGGATAACGTTGATTTTAAAACAATTTGACAAATACATCCTAGTGTGTGGTCTTGAGATTTTTGTGAAGCTTTACTAAAAAGTGGAAAATCTCTAAAATTTGAGGAATTAGCTTTTAACACTTCACTCACAAAGGCACTGAAAATAACAAGAGTTTTAAGCTACTTCATGTTGCTCATTATTTTAAATGATGTTCTGTAACATATTATTTGCATGTGAACTATATTAAATTGAAGTATGTAAATTATATTGCCCTAGGACTTCTTTGAAAGTAGAATGTGTATGACAGCAAGTAATATTTAAATAGGTGAAAGTAGTAGAAAATAAAAGGCTATGTGGAAGAATAACAATAAGAGCATAGTAATGCTTTGTGCTGAGTAGGGAACATACTGATGTTCAGAAAAGGTGGTGCAATTTTCCCACTGTTCTGCTTTTATAGAGGCTAATGTTGCTCGCTGGGGGAAAAAAGAAATCTGGTAACTGTACATCTACCAAAGATTATTCACAGTGAAAGAGAGACCGCCTCTTTTCTTTCTCCCCTCCTCCTCCCCCTGGCATCCATTCACTCTGGCATCTTTTTAAGGTGGTTTTCACTGTCTCATCCTCTTGTAATGGAGGATTTTGCTATTAGCCTTTGAAAGAACTATGTACAATCAAAATTCTCTGAGGATTCACTTACCAGATTGTCACACCTGACAGTTCTGATGACTGTTGCATGGTGTATTTGCTACCTTTACCAGAAACAATCCCTCCTTCCCATTCTGCCTCCTCTCCATTTTATTTTTGTCTCTTGGGAGCTGCAGAGGAGAAGGTGAAAATGGAAATGCTTGCTCATCATGCTCTCAGGTTAGGTTAAAAAAAAATCAAGATGGAAACGAAAATGTTTAGAGAATCAAGTCTTCATCGACTGTGCAGTATACAGATACAGTATCTCAGTTAAATTATTCATAGAGTTAGCTGTGCAGCATGATAGGAAGAGGGAAATTTAGGAAAAGCTTGTAATGAAGATGAAGCAACCATAGAAAAGGGGGAAAAAAATCATTAAGACGTTATTTCCTTTCCTCCCCTGTAAAACAAGTTTCTGTCTGGCAAAATGGTCTTGTGAATGTATGGGAACAGCCATTTCATGCAGCCTTTTCCAAAAAGTAACTGTGAACAGATGTTAATGATGCCCAGCAACCATAAAAGCCACATTTTCTCCCGCCTTACCCAACCTATAGCTATTTATCCAGGCACAGTAACTATAAGGTCTTCCTCGACTATCAAATTGTAAGTTTTAAAGTTGTAAGTTTAAAGTAGTTTTCTTACTTAAAGCTATCATTCTAATTTGATAGTATCTTATACCCAGTCACTGTTACACTTGCAGAGGTAGGTATAGACAAGACCTATGAAGATAGTGAAGAATCAGGTCCATCAACTACGATGAGAAGTAACATTGTTTCAGCTGTTGATTGTTAGCAACAGTTTTAACTTGAAAAAGCATTGCCAGTGGCTTAGCTACCTGTGTACGGAAAAGCAAACTACTACAACATCTCATTGGCAAAATAATGTCATTTTGTAACACAGGCACAATCCGCATCCCGAATTGCAGACCCTGAGAGGGAGTGAGTTGTGTAGCTGTGAGCTAGCCATGCCATGCTGACCAAGGAGGGACCAACAGGGAAGGGCACCTCCTGTGCACAGCTGGTTAGCAGTCGCAGGAGTGGAATCTTGGTTTCTCTCATATTATGTGCCTGTTCGGTTTCTGATGTGCTTTGATTATGCTGTGCCTCTCTGCTTGTTCTTAACATAGAGCACCTTGTTGGTGTTCTCTCTTCATGTAAAAACTTTTGTCTGAGTTAGCTTTGTATGAAATCCAAGAAGTAATGGGCTGGCTTCTCTGTCTGCAAGTATTGTAAGTGGCCAAACACTATGAAATTGGTTGTGAATTTAGAAGGCATTTTTTTTCATAAGCCTATGGAAATGGATTGTTGTGATTCAATTACATTTAAAAGATCTGTTTTGGGTTGTTAGAGAAGTTTGCCTTTAAGGCAAAACTGGCTTCTTAGCAATGTTGACCTTGTTGTTGAAACCAAAATCATAAAGGTCGCAGAGCTTGCTACATGCTAGTAGTTCATTGTTCAGAAAGCATCTCTTTGAAAAGGCAGAAATGAGGAAGCAGAATACATAGAATTTCCCACAAGATGTTTTGCTGCCTTTGGCAATTTATTAAAAAGTGCAAAGCTAAACATTAAAAAGAGAAAAACAAGTGTGATTTGCCATTATTTGTTGATCTGAATTTGTGTACAGTTAATATTTGGAAAGCATTCATAAAGATGGTAATGATTTTTGAAAGTGCCTTTTTTGTAGTATTAACAGCTGGTCATCTGAAACATAATCTTGAAAGTGAATTACTGGTTATTGTTTACAATGCTGAAGTTAATCTGTCAGGAAACGAAAAAATATTTTATGATTTAGCTGAATACTTGACAATGGCACAAATTGCAAATGGATAACATCAACATGGAATTAATATTTCAATCTATATGCTGAAATTTGTTAATATAAACTGCATGGATAATACTTAGGAATAACAAACGCGTCTCAGGAGACTTAATGGGATGAATCCATAAGAAATACTAGACTATGACCAGTTTTGTGTATCACATTTCTGTTTTTCATTTGACCAAGTGTAAGTCTTGTTATTAATCCAGTATTTTTTTTTGCTGGTTGGTAATATAAGCTCTGCAGACCATGCAGCAATGTACCACTTCTAAATTTATTTTCTACATACTGCACTGTAAATTTTTAAGAATGTGCAGGGCTAACTAATTTTATGAAGCAGAGTATTATGGCTTGCTGCAAAGGAAACAAAGACTGTTTTATTTCACAGAAACAGTGTTTTATTTCTTTAAATTCGTTACCATTCTGCAGCAGATGCAGCAGAGCACCGTAAACATGTGTTCATGTACAGCCTTAAATTTGCTTGGAGTCAAAGGGATTTAAAATGTGCTTTGCCTAGCTGGCTGATTAAAAATATATGCTTGTTATGCATTTATGGAAGATAACTATGCAGGATCTGATCAGCCAAGGGCTGCATGCCCTTACTTTCCATTGGGAGACCAGGTATATTCCCTTTCAAGGCACATTCAGCTCTTTCAGGGCCACACAATGTAAGTATGATTGTTCCTTTGGTGTGAGCAGGACTGATTCTTCAGAGAGAAAAGTCATAGTGTTGGGGTTTTGTTTTTTTTTAATTCAATACTGTTTATTCAGAAAAAATAATACAAATGAATAATTTCTCCGATTACAGTAGAGGCATTCAGCAGCAGGCACTTCCTTGTGCATTATTTACAATTCTGCTCTTTTAGTCAGTTCTTTACCTCAGGGAGCTGAGTGACTTCTCAAGTAGCTGGTTTGCTTTATACTGGCTTTTTGGTTGTCAGATGGCTTGGCTACATGGATAGATTGCCAGAAAACAAGGAAGGATGTGTGTCTGTGGTGTGGTAGCTACTTCATGGCGTGTTGTCTCAAGGTATCTGTGAAGATACTTGTATTTGCTCTGTCTTCAGTAGAAATAAGGTAAGATATCTTCCATCTACTGCAAAATAAGAGTGTTCATAGAGAAAATTACTGCAGAGTAGCTAAAAAAGTGTAAAGCTGTATTCAGGCTACCTTGCAATAGTTTGTGTAAACATGCTTTTCTAAGTGGGGATTGCCAAACTGTGACCTAACTGCTCTGTTGTGTGGTCTGAGAATCCGTCTTCTACAGGACTTGGTTTCTGATCAGTCACTTCCCTCTGGCCCAGTCCTTGGGTAGTATTTCCAAAACTATTTAGAAAAACCTTAAAATGGGCTAATGTTTCAAAATTCAGAGTCCTCCTTTGAAGACACAGAATAATTTTAGCTACCACCAAAGTAAGCATTCTAGAGCGCCTAGTTTGGAAAGAAATATTCTAGTTCTGTGAGTATTATATTAAATATATTGGGTTTAGGTTTTCATCATCTCAGTGGCTTAATGATCGTGAGACCTACTCCCATTTTATCCTGCATCTGCACAGGAAAAATTACTTGTTTTGTTACTTGCCAAGAGATATCTGTATTTTCAGTTTGCTCTCCATTAAAAAGCAAAAGCTTTGGAATGTGTTTTATTTATTTACACAAACCAATGTGATTCCCTCCATTTCTGCCTTTAAAAGTCTAGTCATTGAAGGTCTACAGAGTTCAGAAAAAAACCATACTTTCTTAAACTACTGGGTTAGAAATTGCTGTTTTAACAAAGTGATATGTTGTTTCACATGTTGGAGGAAGATATTCTTTTTCACATTTCTCTTTCTGTGAATTGTGAGTAATATCTCTGGTAAGGATGATGTCCTTTTCAATAAAACTGCCTGTTAAAATCATCCTCAGGACTGTGTAAATGGACGACTTTGGTTAGTATAATGAAGTTATGAATGTAAGACTAACCTGTGTTCTACTCTCTGTGAATTGCTAGAAAAATGTAGGCCAAATAGAAAATGAAACAAAAAATTTGCAATATGGAGAATTGCCTTAGAATAGCCTCACAGTGTCTTAGGATGTTGGTTTTTTGGTTCGTGTTTTTTTTTTAAAAGTTATTAATGTGATGAGAGGGGGAAATAGTGGCAGTGACAATTCTCCCCTGAAAGCAAACCTGAAAGAAATCATATATTCAGTAAACAAAATTATAAAGGTTTTTTAGAGTGGAAGGAGGCCTGGTTGGTTTTGGGTTTTTTGGTTTTTGTTTGAGTCCTGAAGAAATCTATCCTTATGTTGTGTTAAGAGGCGTTATGTGAAAAAACAATTAGCAGATCTGCACCCAGAGTGCCAAGAAGATGTGTTGTCCAGACACATTTTTAACATGTAAGGCAACGTTTAAAAAGCAAGGTGAGGGGTTTCGGGTGTGGCAGAAAATCAAGTCATGAGTGGAGCAAATCAGATCTTGGCACCAGGCATTTGTAGCTGTCCTTGAGATAAACAGAGTAATGGGGTGGGGCCGTGTAATGGCCCTTTGCCTGACTGGCTAAAAATAAACACTGTACACACTTCATATGCATCTCTCCTGTATGGGAGGACAGAAAAATCTATGCAGGAACAGATGCTCTGCTCTTGTCGCTTTCACAGCACCCTCCCAGGTTCTTGTCCCGGCCCTTCGCTTGACGAAGCTACACTCAAGTGAATGGCCTCTGTTTAATTCTTAATCCCTATATGATGGGAGCAGGTGTATGGATGTAGCTGAGGATTAACTGGTCTTTTTAAATAATGTTAATTTTATTCGCATTTAAAAGTATGGGATTCAGGCTTTTATATTAAAAATCCCAAACCAGAATGTTTTACAGGTTTATTTACTCACAATAAAAGAACAAATCTTGCATGTCATGGCTAATAAAAACAGTTTCTCACGGCTTTGGTAAGAATCTTACCAGTGTAAAGAAAAAGGATCAAATCTTACTTCAAGGAAGTACTGTGCTGTGAAACTGATTCACGGCAAAAATACCTGAGTAGAAATATCAAAGAAAATAAAGGAAACACAGATTCTTGTTTTGTTCAACATGGCATATTTTATAAGAAATTCAGATCTCTGTGTCAAAAAGTGTTGATTGATAGTTGTCCAGCATTCTGTTTCCCGTTGAGGGTTGCTGGGTTTGAGTGATTTTTTTTTTTCTCCAAAATCTTTGCAAACTGCCAATTTAGCATCTGTCTTTAAGATGGTGCTTTATGGTGGAAACTTGCTGAGCCTTGACTGCAGGGATACAGTATTTTGGCTAACTACTCTGAAGGCTTTGAAATGACTGTTGATGTTTATTAATGCAATGTTCCGTGTTTTGGAAAGAGATTAACAGTTGCACTTCAGTTGAAGAATTTGTCTGGTTCACATCACATAACAGTCAGATTGCATCTGAAGTCGCTGATTGCTTTGTTTTGCCTGTGGACAGACATTCAAAATGCTGGTCGGGAACGTTAAGGGCTTATTGCATGTGTATGGGGATTCAGTGGTGGTGAGGTACGTTGTGGGGCTGATTCTTCTCTTGACTTGAACTAAATCAAGCGAAACCTCTCTTAAGCCACAGGTATTGCAGCAAGACAAAATGAGCGTGAAAGGATAGTCGAGCACAGAGACTTTCTGCAGGCTGTTTCCTCTTATTCATTCATGGCTTCAGCATGCAAGGAACACAGAAGCCAGGTGCAGTGCCGAGACATCTATCATGATGGCAGAAAGGGAATGGCGAAGTACCACTGACGTACTTCCTCTGCTGAGCAAATACAGATCTCTCTCTAATTACATAGTCTTGATTTCAGACATGTGTTATAGATTTCCAAAATATATGTTAAAGGCTGCAAGCTGTAACCATTATAAATTACTTTAAAATAAATGTTTTGTGGTTTCACATGGTGTTAAATACATACAGTCTGCATATTTGACTTTAGTAATATTTTGCCTTACTTTCATAAAAATAAATATGCATATACAGCTATTATTGTTATGTGGTTATATTCAATAACTAAATTTAAATTTGTGCCAAAGGTCACATATTTTTTTTCTAAAAAAATCTCCATTTTAAACATTTTCCAGTATGTCTTTTCTCCTAATCTATTGTGTCTTTCACAGCCCTTTTCCTCTCACCATTTCTAATTCATCTATAAACCATGAATACCCCTCATCCTCTCATCCACCAAGTCACTTTGGGCCAGTGGTGTCCTAGACCTTCTTGTGTTTTCTTTGCTTTGTGATAAAGCTCTTCCTACGTCCCTGTGTTTTGGAGCCATTTTCTACCCTCAAATACTTTTTTTAAAATTTATGTTGATCTTTGTGCTGGTCTTCCCTCCATGCTTGTGTCAGGATAGAGTCCAAGCAATTGCTCTCATTCCCACTCCTAGACCCCTGCCCTTCCTCAGTTCGAAAGTGCTAACTAATATGTCAGTGAAGCATTCAGCTGGATAAGCGGTAGACTTCCTGAAACCACTTTCTCTATGCAGTGTCTGTTAGTAAGAGTGACTCACAGTAACAAATCTGTAGTGTGGAACAGAGCCAGAGAAAGCATGAAGAATGAAAGATGTCCAGGCTAGCTAAGCAAATTGGATTATATAGGGGAAAGATTGAAATGTGCGAGAAATTAAGACAGACTGTTCTTAAAAAGAAAAAAAAAAGTGCAGAACCATTGTCAAGTGTTCTGTCAGTCTTCATTTCCTACTGTTTTAACTGCATTTCTTCCCTTCTTATGCATGTCTTAGGAACTTGGTGATGATGGTACCAGTTAACCTGCCACTAATATGTTAAGGAGAGGTTCCAAAATAATAAGAAGTGTTGTCATTCTTACAATAGAGTTGTCACTAAGCTCCAGAGTCATTGTGGTGACTTGCAGGGCTGAGTATTCCAGCAAAGCTGTCAGTGTAAACTCTGTAAATCTTTTCTGTTTACATGTCAAAGATTATCATAGACTTTGATATGTATGAAAAAATTAGTGTCTGTTCCATGGAAATTCTGCATTCCAGAGAGGCATATCAGTACAGAGTCAGTGAGGAGAAAGAAAATGGTGATCCATGAGATTGGCAGCGTGCAGTGTGAGATTAGGAGCATAATTACACAACATAGTGAAACAAAGTATATAAATAATTGATCTAACCACATCTAAACTATTTCCAGAAGTGAATTAGTGCAGCCACGTTAGTTTGGCATTGAATACATATTGAGGAAGACTGGATGTCTTGGTGACAGGGCACATCGTCTGGAAAGGAATGTGCTGGCATATCTATACAGCTCTTGGAACCAGGGGCATGCAGGTGTAGAGTGTCTGCAGTGTGCTGCACTGACTGGCATGATGTCCCAATCAGCTTGAACCTCTTCACATTGCATACCACGTTGTAAGATAGATGTGCTGTAAAAGAGCTTGACTTGATTAGCCAGGAAAAATTAATATTAACAGAACATACGATTTCTTTCTCTGAATGTACCTCTAGAGAGGTAAAGCTCTGTTTAAACTAAGGGACCGTGTTAGTAGAAGAGCATAAGTCATTGTCTGACTAGGAACACGTAGAGTTCAAAAATCAAAAAGAATTTTCTACCAGGACAGAGATGCTTTGAGACTGCCGTCTGATCAAGTAGTTATAAAAGAGGATTTGGTTAGTTTCTGAATGAGATTAAGTGATACAACAGCAAGTGTAAGAGTGGATAATTTGCAGTGATTCAGGAGTTCACTTCTAGTCCTATGTTCTTATGTCTCCCAATTCTGTTCAAGTGGCAAAGTTAGCAATAAATTCCACTATTGCATAATCTGGGAAGAGCAGGGTCCTAATTATAACCTTGTGGAGTAATAATTTGCTCGTATCTTTGTACATATATTTCAACTATTGTGTGTATATATATATATATTTCATAGTTGAGGGGTGAAAGGACTGGGTTCTCTGGTAGCTGGAGTGTATAACCTTGAAAATGTGTAGAGAATTAGGCTTCTTCAGTTGTACAGTTAATGAAACAATTTTTTTTGATCTTGAATCTTTTTAAATAACAGTGATAGAACCAGGGAGGTCTTGGTCCCATTTTGAATATGCGAAATGGTATACATAATGATTTCAGTCATTCTAGTCATGAGGACTTGAGAACTGCTGAATTCAGCTAGGTGAAAAGTCCACCTAACCTAGTATCCTGACTTAGTAAGTAGATACTTATGGAAAAACTGTACGGAGGCACTCATGCTTACAGTGAAATTTCCATCATGGTCTTCTAGCCTTCAGTGGCTAGGAAACTCTTTTGTTTAATAGTTACTACTGACCTACTGAATATAACTGCTGAATTCATGAAGTCATGATTATTCTGATCCATGTACAGTTTGGGCCTCACAGCATCTAATGAAAATCAGTTTATTATTACCAAATAATGTGCATACCTTCTGATATTTAAATTATGAAAACTAGTGAATAATTGTTCCCAGCTCACCTTTTTAATAAGATTCATGACTTAATAGATCTCTATCATATCCTTCTTCAGATATTTTTCTATTACTAGCATAACCTTTTTGATAATGGGATGATTAAAACTGCATATAGTATTCATAGTGTGTCTGAGCCCTGAATGTATACAGGGCAGGCTTTTTGCATTTGTTATCTGTTAATTTTTAAATAATCCCTGAGTTTCTGTTTGCTTCTTTTAAGCACCAGATGTTTTCAGATTTCTTTCTTGGTAACACTGACGAACACTCCACATATATATGTGTATGTGTATTTTCCCTTCCTCTCTTGACATGCCTTACTGACACCAAATAGCCTCTGGCATTTTATCACCCATTCAGTATTGAACCATCCTCTGAAGATTTTCATAGCCAGCTCTAGATTTCCTCAGCCTAATAGTTTTATGTCATTTGATTGTTTACATTTTTTTCTATGTCATCTTATGTGTGTACTTTTCCACATCATTTATGAGTGATCTCAGTGTGATCTAGAATGATACCAGATCTCTCGGTTGATCTCAGTCTCCTGATACTTTCTTAGTGTGAATATTTCTTTATGAAAAAAAGAATACAAGTAATATAAAACCTGACCTATAAAAATCAGTCACCCTTTTTTTTCTTCATTGTTGATTTATTGCATAAGTAGGTGCAGTTTAAATTCATTTTCACGATGCGGTTCTGCTTTTCAAAGGATTCATACCATAATGGGAAAACAAGACAACAGAAATTCACTGCTATTTGATGATTTAGTATTAACACGTTTTGAGTTTAATGGCTCTAATTAACATTTTTGTTTCATCAGAGTATGGAATTCTGGCATATACCAACAACTGAGAGTGATTGTCAGGAAAAAGTACATAAAAGAAACTGTTCTTTTTATTTTTTGAATGTGTGTAAAGGTTGTGTTTGACTGTCTACAATCTTCTATTGGCTTAATCCACTATGCTTACTTATTAAGCTATGAATACCTGCAAATCCTTTAAAGGATTAACTGTATCTGCCTGCTAAGCTTTCCAAGGCAGTTAAAAATAACTGCAGGCTGATTCTACTGACATACTAAAAATTGGACTTACTCTACATTTTATGTTGTATTTGCTGCTGCTTTGACAGATGTAATACAGTCTGGAGGTACTTAAACCTTCTATGAAGATTCAGGTTGACCAAGTGCTCTTGAAACTAGCCCATTACAACTAGCAGCTCTTTTCCCTTACAGCCTGTAGAGAATCAGCATTTGCTTTGTCTCATGAGAAATGCCAGTGACCAAGGACATATAAGGGTGAAAAAGAAATTCAGCTTAAACCAATGCATGAAATAAAGGTATCTTTCTCTGTAAAAAAGGCCATGACTTACACAAGGTGGTCTGACCAGTTCCTGCAGTGCGGTCCTTTACGTACGGTATGCCTTTTGCTAGCTGCAAATATTGTCTTCAGAAAATGTGGATCTTTTCCACATTTACAGAATTATTGCTATATTCTAATACAGTATGAGCGTGTATGCTGGGTGCTGCTAGATATGACTAGGAAGGGAGCCATAGTGGAAGCCTTACAAGGAAAGCGCAGTTTCTCTTGGTTCTTCGGAGTGTGTAAGACAGCGTTATATTACAATGTGTACTGACTACCTCTATGCTCTATTATTCCTGCTGGTGATCAGGGAAGAAGAGTTGTTCTTCACCTTCTTCCTTGGTCAAAGAAGTTAAATTGTGGAATATAAAAAATGGAAACTTTGAGACAAGCATTTTCCCTTTTCATTGTCTGTTGCTAGGTATTTTCTCTCTGAAGTCTTGTACTGGTGCAACAGAAATTTTAGGTTGCAAAAGAGTATCATAGACACTGGTATTTTCTTGTTGGGAAAGGACAGAATACCTGCTGTGGATCCTTCTTTGCTGCTGTGGTTCCTACCTTCCTTAACAGATTCTTTAGGTTCCTGCAAAAAAGAAGTTAAGAGTGTACATAACAGCTGAAACCAATTCTAGCAGTTTTAAGAGCTGAAGGAACGTAACATGGCATAAAGCTACTTTGCTCCTGAGTGATAGGACTCGGGATAAATAATACTTAGGTGGGTGCATGAATCCTGCATTTGTTCTGGGATGATGAAGGAGGAATGTTGAAAACCAAATGCAGTGAAATGCAAGTACTCACAGGGGACAACCCTGTCAGCTTTTCTTATAATGAACTCCTGACTGTAAAGCAATACCTACTTGGGTCATAGCTTGCCAGCCACCTGGTCAGAGGGTAAAGCATTGACACAAGTGCAGAAGGAAAATTGGGTGCATCATTGTGGATTCAACCTTCAGTCCCAAAATAATGTTTTACACAGAAAGGCTGCTAAAATTCTTTAGAGTTTAGCTACTCTAAGAGCTAAGTAGTTGTTACTTAATTACTTGATTATTATGCTGTTTGGCGATGGAGGGGCTGTAGATTTTCCTGCTCTTCTAAATATGTAAGCAAACTTTCCACAATCCAAGCTGAAGGTTCTAGCTCAGCTACAGTAAGCAATGTAACTCCATTAATGTTAACATGTGCTACTTTTATGTCTAAAATACTTTTGGAGACCATTAAAGTTTGTGCTGAGGCAACTCCATACTGAGCTAAATCAGGAGATTGCATTATCCTTTTTACTAGTTCTAAGGAAGCTAAGGGAAGTCAACAAAAACTTGGGAGAGTGGTAACACTTTAAAGAATTTTGTAGTCAGTGTCTGCCAGTGCATGGCCCTAGTCTACTTGAGGAAGTGCCAAGGTTAAGCAGATACATTGCTTGTATTATTTCAGCAATGTCTCTCAGAACTAGCTGCAGGTTTTCCACAATACACTCTATTGTACTATGCAGGCAGTAGATGACACAGACTTACTAGGTAGTTTATATGGTCCTACTGACTAAAATGCTAATTTTTTTAATTAGACATATATTGCTTAATGTGTGTTTTTATCTGAACTTCATGAAAAACTGTCAGGTTAAATTGTAATCGGCATGTATTTTGGAGGGAGAAAATGGACTTCTACAAAGTGCACTTCCTAATATGAACTGTTCAGTACTTTGAAACTAGAATTCTAACATTTTAAATATGAAATCTTGTGGGGCCCAAACTTGTCAGATTTTTTCCAGAAACTTGCTGGTTCCCTGCCAGCTCATCTACCCATCCACTTGGCAGGTTGCCCAGCCTTCCAAAAGCTGCAGCTGCCTCTGCGTCAAGGAAGGCAGCACTTCCAGGGCTGCAGGCTCCAGAGTGGGTGGCCAGATGGACTTCCTCTCAGCTACCACCTGAAGGGTCCACATCGTCGTGGGGTGGTGTACTGTGCAGGCAGCCTCCCAGCAGTGTGGTATGCTGAGGAAATTTCAGGTCTGGAGATGTTTTATCTTGTGCCAGCTTTTAGTAGTTTTCTAATAAATTGTTTTGTAAGTGGACATCCTATTCCTGTCACTGAGGAAGACCTTGTATCTGAAAAGAGGGATGTATGCATTTAACACATCACTTTGTAGCGGTCCTGCTTCCAAGGTTCATGCAGAAATGACACAAAACACAACAGCATGTCTAGAGGAATGTTGCTTTTAAGTTGAAATTTGGCTTCTGACAGAGCATTAGGTTTTGCTGGTTTGTTTTTTTTTTTCTTCTATCCTAACAGACTTTCTGGTTTCTCATACAGATACCTAATCTTATTTTAGATTCAACCAGACCTCAGCAATATCTTGTGGACTAACATGCAATTTTTTAATCAGTTAGATACAGTAGTTAGTACACCCTTGGTATTAATAATATATTGCGGAAGGACTGTAAAAATAAATAAAAGCTGATAAGCTTTATATTGATGTGTATTTAACAGTTTTTCTCTTATCTTTTTAGTGCTGAGAACAGTGTAATTTAATAGCACAGAGCCATGCTAGTGGAATTTTGGGGATTGTAACTCTTCATGTTTGTATAAAAGTAAGTGCTGACTGTTACTCAAATAGGTTAATAAAAATTAAAAGCACAAAAAGCAATTTTGCTTTCTTTTTCTGATTATTCTTTAATACTTCACTGCATTTTAAATAGCTTGTTAGAAAACCTCTCTTTCCTAACAGTGCTCTAGTCCAAAAATAGATCAATTCCACAATAGTAGGCATGGTTGGAGAAGAACTTCTTTTTCTGTTCCAGCTATTGCTTGTAGATTGCTGCTAGATGCCATATAAATAAATCAATCAACCTCTATTTTACTGAAGTTAAATAATGATATTGAGAGAGACATGTTAATGTAGTGAAGCAGCTGTGATATACCAAATATTTGATAGACTGTTGCCTGGAGATCATACATTTTTTTATCATTACCCTCAGGGAAATTTAATGAAGATTTTTAGTTAACATAATACACTAGAGCATAAGATAATTAATGCTTCTTGTCGTTAATTTGTCAAATAGAAATGATACTATAAAATATGACATTCTGATAGATTTTCTCCAGCTTAGTAACTTTTTCAGCAACTTTACTTAGTAACTTTACTTCATACCTTGCCCCACTAAAGTTAGTAAGTCCATTCCTGAAGTTCCTTGTGGGGTAGAATAATGGTTTCAAAATCTAGGTGGATTTTTCTTATACAGTGTTACCTAGCAGTGCAAGAACTGAAACAGCGAATGTTGCCTTCTTTGATTGGACCAATAGCTCATTAATATCAGTATGAAGGACAAGTTTCTCTCCGCTCCATGCTTCCAGTGAGCTGTCCAAGATGAAACCAAGTTCAATTGATTTGCCTCTGTACTACTCCAGGTCATGGTATGTTGAAAGCATGGGAGCTATGATAATAATAAAATTAGAATGAAATAGAGATAAATCATACACGCTGTTTCTTGCTGAAATGATGACAAGTAGTTTCTCTTTGATTTTATTCTTTTGCAACAGTTAATATAAAAATTTTGTTACAGTGTTTTTCACAACATTTGCAGATTACAAGTAGTTGCCTAACACTGTTTCTGCTTACAAGCTTAATAACAACATGGTTATATAAAATAGACTATGATGGTCATATCTTCAGCTACATACTGGCATAGCTCCAACTCCATAGCTGTTGACTTCATGAGGATTTAGATACAAACTTAAAGTTAAGCCCATGCTTAACTGCTTTGTCAATCTGTCTCTCTGTCCTTCTCTCGTTGCTCTTAGTATCATATAAAATCTATGAAATTTAGCTCGTGCCAACATATGAATGAATATTCAGCTATTTCTATATGTTTTTTTGTACCCAAAACCAAGGTTGATTTACTCTTATTCAAAGCCCAAAGAAAAGACTGTATCCACTGTCACCTCCATAGTGGTATGCTCTGGATGTGGGTGTGTGTCTGTGTGTTTGTATCCATTCTCAAAGGCGATGTATGGGCCTCTTGTCTAACCAAAACTTCTGTAATCAGATAGACTGCATTTCAGAATAAATCCTCTCTAGTGAATCGGCTCCCAAACTCATGCTTTTTGCAGTAGATGTAGTTGAAGTCCCCTTAGTTTGTGGCTTTTGATATAAATCACTTAATGTTTAACACAGTTGTTGATACCTGTCTTTAATTTGTATTTAAAAATTTTTACAGCAAAATATTACATTAGTAATGGTAGCAAAGATTTGGAGCATGAATTGCACAAGAGCTATTTTATACCCTGAGACTGTCATCTTATACACAAAACATAAAAGTTACTACACAAAGGAAAGTATAATAAAATATGGCTGTATGCTTTAATAAACAGTATAGGTTTTCCTAATACTTAACACACTAAGAGATTTTACCAGAAGTGTAACCTCATATTTCTGTGATTTATGTGTGTTCTTCCCCAGAATAGTATTCATCTACAATAAGATTTAACTGGACATTTATGCCTGACCAAGTTAATGAGCATGATGTTAGACTGTCTAGAGAGCTATGAATATATTTAAATAAAAAGTTCTGTAAGTCCTCTGACTATCTTGATAAATCAAAAGCTAAGTGACAATATTGGCATAGATTAGAATTAAAAAAATACATTTTAAGTACACATTTCCTTAAATTTTAGTTCCTAAAAATTTTGACAGCATATCCATGTATCTCTTCATATTTTTAGTATTTGCAAATTGTACTGTAATTTCCCCTGGCATATGTGTCCTGTAAGGCAAGGGACAACAGAATCAAGAAATAAACATCTGACCATGTCGCAAATCCAATTAACTCTGACAAGGCCAGTGAAGTCAAGTGAATAACAAAGCAATGCCGTCTGGAAGCAGCTTTGTATTTCAGATCGTACTGGAGATGGTAGGACACCAGCTGGACAAAGCAACAATACTCTGGGCAGCTGAATTTTCTTCATCCACTAAGACTATCTTATACCCTGATGAGGTCACAGCACTGTAGCATTTTCAAGTGTCAGATCTCATTTCTTCACTGTTTCTAAGTGGCAGAGAGGAGGAGGGAAGCATTCCCCTCATATAATGTAAAATACGTGCTAATGTCATTACAAGATAATGCAGTCAAGCAGAAACTGCAGTTAACGTCACACAGCCTCTCCTCAACCACCACCATGTCTGGTTATGATAATAACCTTCAATCCATTTCAGTGCAGGAATCCTTGGGCAGAAATTCTGGTGATTGTCTAATCGCAGGACCTGTGCATGTTAAAAGTAGCTTTCCTTTTTCTGCTGTTTGACATGTGTAGTTATCCTGTGTCCCATTTAATGAAACCAAATGACTAAATGCTTGCTTCACTGGTCTGTTGCATTCATTCATGCTTGAGACTCAAAAATGTGGGTGAATTTCTCATCTTGAGTGTAGCACTGTCAATGTAGTAATACTCCTATGGCAAATTTATTCTGGATTTATCTTGAGAGGAGAATCCATTCCCTGACCTTCTGACTAGTAATCTAAATTCTTCACTGCAGGTTTTTGCGTAGAAGGGAAATACATACTCTGTTTATTTAATCTGTGTAACTCAAACAACAGTATTACACTTGGAAGTTCTAGAGCTTTGTCTCTTTTCTCGCTCAAACCTATTTCACAATCATGCAGTACCCTCAAGTAAAACAATCACTTTCCATTTACACTTGAGTAATGGAAGAATCATAGAATGGTTTGGGTTGGAAGAGACCTCATAGATCATCTAGTTCCAACCCCCCTGTCATGTGCAGGGACACCTTCCACTAGACCAGGTTGCTCCAAGCCCCACTCAACCTGGCCTTGAACACTGCCGAAGGGGGCATCCACTTCTCTGGGCAACCTGTTCCAGTGCTTCACCACCCTCATTGTAAAAAATTTCTTCCTTATATGTAGTCTGCCCTGTTTTAGTTTAAAACCATTATCTCTTATCCTATCGCAACAGGCCCTGCTAAAAATTTTGTCCCCATTTTTCTTACAAGCTCCCTTGAAGTACTGAAAGGCTGCAGTTAGGCCGCCCTGGAGCCTTCTCTTCTCCAGGCTAAACAGCCCCAACTCCCTCAGCCTGTCCTCATAGGAAAGGTGTTCCAGCCCTCTGGTCATTTTTGTGGCCTCGTCTGGATCTTCTCCAACAGGTCTATGTCTTTCCTGTGCTGAGGGCTCCAGAGCTGGATGCAGGACTCCTGGGGGGGTCTTACCAGAGCGGAGCAGAGGGGCAGAATCACCTCCGTCGACCTGCTGGCCACGCTGTTTTTGATGTAGCCTAGGATACAGTTGTCCTTCTGGGCTGTGAGTACACACTGCCGGGTCGTGTTGAGCTTCTTGTCAACCAACACCCACAAGTCCTTCTCCTCAGGGTTGCTCTTAATCCATTTTCCACCCAGTCTGTGTTTGTGCTTGGGATTGCCCTGACCCATGTGCAGGACTTTGCATTTGGCCTTGTTGAACTTCATGAGGTTCACGTGGGCCTATCTCTCAAGCCTGTCAAGGTCCCTCTGGATGGCATCCCTTCCCTCCAGTGTGTTAGCCATACCACTCAGCTTGGTGTCGTCACCAAACTTGCTGAGGCTGTACTCATTCCCGCTGTCCATGCCTCTGACAAAGATGTTAAGCAGTGCTAGTCCCAACACCAACCCCTGAGGAATACCACTCGTCACTGGTCTCCACTTGGACATTGAGCCATTGACCGCAACTCTTTGAGTGTGACCATCCAGCCAATTCCTTATTCAACTAGTGGTCGACCTGTCAAATCCATGTCTCTCCAGTTTAGAGACAAGGATGTTGTGTGAGACAGTGTCACATGCTTTGCACAAGCCCAGGTAGATGACATCAGTTGCTCTTCCCTTATCCACCAATGCTGTAACCCCATCACAGAAGGCCAGCAAATTCGTCAAGCACAATTTGCCCTTAGTGAAGCCATGTTGGCTGTCACCAGTCACCTCCTTATTTTCAGTGTTCCAAAGAAATTTCAGACCCAGAAAGTATTACACAGTGTTCACTATTATTACTATTAATTGTCGATGTTATTTGCAGCTCCTAACAACCTACTTTTCTAGTTGCTGGAATAGTCCGCTCTAATATGGGCCCTAGAACTGGAACAAACAGCTGTCTTCAACTTTGGGATGGAGGAAGAAATGTTTCTTTGGGAAACAGCATGAGAGTTGGGATTAACTCATATCTCGCAGGTAGTTTGCAGCTGACTAGCATTGGAAATTTTCCAGCACTTTTCTAATATTTCTATTTCATTGAAATTCAAATTATATTAACTCCAGCAAAATTTTCCAGAGGGAGATTTCTCAGGTTTAGAATGGGATTACTGGTCTAGAAACAAATACACACAATGACTCAGTGGTTAGGTTATTAAATTATTAGATTTGGAGTAGGAAGCTGAAACTGTTTCCGCTCTCTTAAATCCTAATGTTTTTATGCACTGCATGTTTTGAATCTTTTCCCTCTGCAACTTGAAGAGATTGGAGTTTTGTTCTCACATAGGGGCCAAAAAAAGTGAAAACTTCGGAAAGCCTGTAGTGCCTGTCTTCTAGTTAGTGTTGGTCCCATCTTTCCAGACACTGAAAATGTAACATGGGGTGAGATGGGTAAATTTATTTTAACTGTCAGTATGGTTTCTGAGTCAGGGACAACAGCGAGGAAAGAATAAATAATGTGCAAGATTGCTTCTACAGAAAATTAAAAATTAAACATGTCATCCTGCTTCTACGTTTTTCTGACTGGATTGAAACTTGATCTTCTTGCTACAACTTTGGACACAAATAGAATTCATCAAATGGGTGTATGCTGCCAATGTGGCACAGGCATATGCTGACATACGATTACCATATGTCAGTCCACAGTGATTCTCTAGCTCCTGAGACATGTTTTGTTCTTTAAATAGCTTTCTATCTTTTTAACATTTTGGAACGTGGCTATTTTCATTATGCTTTTTTTCTCCTTCCTTTGAAGCCACATGCATTTACAACTGACTTCGGTTAGGCAGAAAGGACTGGTAGAAAGAAGGTAAAAGAGCTTTCAGAGATTACTAATACTGTCAGATATATTTTGAGCTTCAAGAGCCAACAGGAACTATGGAAACAGAATAAAATCTACATTGATATTTATAAGTAAAGAAAACATTATATGGATTTGGATTTTTGTCCTGGATTTGTCTAGGATCATATACAATATTTTATTCCTGGTATGTAACACAACAAGTTAAAATTGAATCCGAAAAAAGAGGAAACCTTTGCATTTAATCATGTATCATTAAATACTGAGGTTTCGACTTGAACTGGAGACCACCTGAGTCCTCACACAGAGAACAATGAATGGTAGCTGCCAACAGGGTGTTTCCTGTTGGTTTTCACAACAAACAAACAAATTGGATATCTTCGTATGATCTGCAGATGTGCAGTATGAAAGCATTTAGATGGAAGTTTTACAGAGGCCTACTATTTTAGACAAATAGTAGGTAAACAAACCTCCTATTTCTTAAAAAAATAACTCCATCACAATAGTCTTCACATCTTTCAGCAAATTGTATGACACATAAAATACACTCAGTCTTATGTTCGTAAGTTCCTACAAGTTCTGGAGGAAAAAATACTCTAAGTTTACTTAAATGCCTGTAAGAACTGAAAAAAGGAAGCATAATGAGAACATATACAAAGATTCTGCTGCACTGTGTGAAGGCAGAAAAACTGTACTGAACACATTCTTTGGCTTTTGCAACATCTCATGAAGGCTTTATCAGTGAAATACTTCATCTGTATCTTTAGTGAGAAAAGAATTGCTTTATACTTCTCAAGAGAAAAACCATCTCTTTCTGAATGTCTGGAGAAATGCTGAGAATAATAAATACCATAAACAAAGAATTAGTAAGAGTTTACTTATCTTTTCTGTTCTGATTTATAGATTATTCCTGACTGGAGACATACCATAATTTCCTAGTAAACTCCAGCTTCTGTTGCAATACCAAGGGCATCAAGCATTAGACTTCCTGACAGAGTGTATGTATCAGCTTAGGCTGGCACAGGAAGAGTTCTTAAGACTGGGCTGAAAGAACCAACGTTTGCTTAAAACCTCTGATTCGACACAGGTACATTCGCTTTCTGTTTCTGCCTCTCAGAAAGGAGCAAAGTGCTCTGCAATGTAGAAGGCGTGAAGTGGTGCTTGAGACGTTGGACACAAAGACATGTCATGCAGACATCCTACTGTTACAAATAAATCAGTTCCTGCTTGTGCTAAAAGGCACTGATGTGATCACAAAATGATCCTTTTGCTCTTAACTGTGTAACACTGGAAATTTTGCCCTTCTGCAAATTAAGGATTGGGCCTTAATGTATGTATTTCTGTTGAAATAAAGGCTTTTCTGTCAATTTGAGTGTTTAAGTGGAAACCAAAGTTCCGTAAGCTTTAGGCTAGCCTTCTCTACAGGAAAGTTAACAACCCAATAGGTACTGTGATACGTCTATAGTTTTCCTTCTACCACCATATAGATTTCCAGAGTAATTGTAGCTGGGTGTGCAAATTTCTTCTGGATGACACCAGAAGGGAAAAATGACAAAGATGATATAAAACCATTTGTTGTTTCTTATCCTAGGAAAGCTTTACATGGCACAATTTGGGTGATCCCTGGATTAAACCCATTAACAGGAAAAGATAATGGTGCTATTATGAGAGCCAAATGGAGGGAAAGTACATAGCAATGCCATATACAAGCAAAATCAGAGCAGATCTGGAATGAGGGAAGGGGGAGGTAAATGATGACATGGGGGAGTTATTTACCAGGTACTATAATGTGAGGAAAAGAGCACCTCTTTTTAAAAGGGGAGTCATAGAAATTTATTGAGGATATTATGGCATCATTCCTCTACATCCTTGTGCTCCATTGTTCTCTATGTTTCTCAGTGGTATCCCCCTGCTCTCAGAAGTTTTGCACCCGCTTGTTCTTTTTCCACATCCCAATGCTGATGAGGTCCTGTCTGTCTAAGCTTGTCTCCCAGGCTCAGCATCTCTGATGACTGTGAGCAGAGCTGTCACAGTGGTAAGCACTGTCAGAAAGATACTCTGCCTCTCTTTCTTGTTTGTGAAAGCGAGGTGTGAGAAGGCCTTACTCAAGGTGTTTTCCTGGCACTGCTACTGTGGCTGCAGGGTGAAGGCTAACCTTCCTCCCCTGTGCCACCAAGCAATGCACATTCCAGCATCAGAGTGAAGAGCAGGGACTAAAACAAGTAAAAGAATTTCACTCCTTAACTGCAGGAGTGAGAAAAATTAGAGGGCTTCCTTCCGCCTCTGAAGTTTTTGTGTAGACAGTGGAGGCTGGTGTGAAACATATCTGCATGAGACAGGTGAAAGGGGAACTTGCTACTTCCTAGAAGTTCCGTAGTTGAGGAGGTTTTGTGAGATAGCTTTATTCCAGGGAGTTTCAAAATGTGTAATGGAAGCATGTGGTACTGGGCCAGTTCCCACCTGATGCAAAATAGCCTGTGTGAGAATATACTGGAGATGTGAAGAACCTCAGCACCAGCTGTTTGCAGCTGTCAGTCTACTCCTGCTGCTCCAGGTGAATTGCTGAAGTAACCACTAATTTCTGGTTTATTCACTGCTCACAGGCAGGACAAAAACTGTGGAGGAATGGCTAGCGGAGCGAGGGCATTTCGACATAGAAAAGCTAAGTCATCAGGATCTCAAGAAGTATCGAAAACAACTAGTTTAGG
>Ga0065711_1035175_pt1 | contig 22697 bp, 8 predicted proteins | sample Hoacrofraction12_FD_59098 | JGI IMG/M metagenome (GOLD analysis project Ga0065711, IMG submission 59098) | Hoatzin crop microbial communities from Cojedes, Venezuela - Epithelial fraction 12 v2 (version 2) | ecosystem: Host-associated > Birds > Digestive system > Esophagus > Crop | place... | reverse complement strand
CTCACACAGTCCTCCTCGACCAAGGGAAAGTCGTCCTCTTTGTAGGCTTCTTCTCTTACCTCCGGGGCCTGGGATTCCTGAGGGCCAGTCTTAGAACTGAAGACTGAAGCGAAGAAGGCATTCAGTCGCTCTGCTTTCTCCGCATCCTCCGTCACCAGGGCACCCGCCTCATTCAGCAGCGGCCCCACGTTGTCCCTAGCCTTCCGTTTGCTGCTAATGTAGTTGAAGAAGCCCTTCTTGTTGTCTTTGATATCCCTTGCCAGATTCAATTCCAGGTGGGCCTTGGCCTTCCTCATTGCGTCCCTGCCTGCTCTGACAACATTCCTGTACTCTTCCCAAGTGGCCTGTCCCTCTTTCCACATTCCATGGATCTTTCTCTTCTGCCTGATCTCCGCTAGAAGCTCCACTTACTTACTTTTAAATCTTATTCCATTATTCCATTATTCTTAGATGTATTTTGGTAGTGTCACACAGCGGATATTCTTTTGCTCTTGGCTTGGTACAAGTGCCCCGGTCCATAATATAGACTCCAGTGCAGGTGCTGCAGGATCAGTCCTCCAACTTCATAGAATCACCAGCTAAATCATCTGATTAATTGCTCTTGGAAACATCAGGCTGTCGTATGGCATCTATTACTGCTTTCCTTAACCTCATACCAAAGCTGAGCCTATCTGCGCATTCTTTATTTGGACTAATTCTTAAGGATATAAAGTAGTAGGAAATTCTGTAGTCTAAGACCAGGCTCAGACAAAACTCCTCCTCTTAATGTTAGCTATTGCTAGGATATAGGCAATATAATCTATTAATTACATTAAATTTTTACTGAATGGCTTATAATAGGCAATTTTTCCATTTGCTGCCTGAAATCTTTTTCACTTAACCCTCACAGCAAAGGTGACTCCCATTATATGGGACTCTCTTCTGTTCTCACAGAAGAAAACAAATCTATATTCTAAAACTTAGAATGAGTTTGGAAACTTCCAACTGTGGACACTGATAAAACAGAACAATTATATCAATAATATGATCAGCCCCAAATGTTCTGTCCAGGAAAACAATTAAAACAGTTTATACACATATAAATAAATAAAAATAATCTGTCAGCTCCCTCTCCATCGACTGGAGGGTGTTTATATAATGCACACATGAAACGCAAACAATCCATGAATTATAAAGCTTTATATCTGCAGTGGTAAAATAGAGGAAAATGTGTGAAGGCAGCGGCATTACATTTCATCTTAACCTCTTGGGTTCTCTGTCCCATGCAAAACTATGACCTTAATGTCTGTGGAGTAATCCATTTTAAATATGACCTAGCCAAAACCCCAAAGGTATGCTGGTAACAGTGATTTTATGGACCTGAACACAGCTGTTTGGGTAAGCTTCGAAGATATGTGAAGTAGCTGAGTGATTTGCAAGACAATGTTCTTCTGGATACCTTTGCAAAAAAACTTAATTTTAATTCATTTTTCAAAAGAACATATGCATTTAAATTCAGATTTGGGTTTAAATAAATTATTTCCTCTGCAAAACAACTGAAAAAATACTCACTCTATTTTCATTTTCCAAAAGTCTTGGTCTTTAGAAAGATGGAAGTCTAAAACTTAAAGTCTCATATCTTGGATAATTTCCTGAATAAATACCCTCAAGTCAGTAGGAAGTGCTGGATGCTCATGGCCTTTTCCAAGCTAAAACTGAACATTTTGGAAATGCCTAATAGTCGACGTAGGAACAAAACTTTGGAGTTTTACTTCTGGCAATTAATTTAAATATTTAAGATTTTTTTTGCTTGCTTTTATTTTGCTTTAGCAGACTGATGGATCTTTGGGGCATCTGCTGTATTCATTAAATAATTAGATGTTAATACATATGTATCTACATATGTTTTGAAACTTGTGGCTCCACCTCTGAGTTATTCCTCGTTCTTCAGCGAGGTGATGTTACTGATATTATGACTTCCTCTTTTCCTCTCTGCTACATATGTATGAGTGACTGGATTGTTCAGAAAGATGCTACAGTTTCGTCTAAATTTAAATGGAGCCTGGATTGGGAAGAGCTTAAGTGCTCCTCTGACAGACAGCTGTCCTTCTGGAAAACCTAGGCAAACAAATTGGAGCCCAACAGAGCACATGAATTATTTCACCTAGAAACCGGCCACTGATTCGCAGCAATTTTGTTTGTCTAGGATATAACCTGAAGGGTGTTAGGTTTGATTTTTTTTCATATTAGTATTAAAACTCATCAGAAAAAAACACTGGAAACAATTGCACTGTTGCTGACACACTTATTCTGTTATTAATGGAAGAATGTAATGTATGGAAACCTGAAAACCGTGGCAAATTTTTGTTTGAAAGGCAGTGAAGAAAGGGAAGGGGGGAAAAAACAAAGAAAAAGAGGAGGAGATTTCTAATTCTTCATAAAAATTTGAAGATACGTCCTGCCTGGGTCATCAATCATTTGAGTAATGGTCTTGCGGTGTGGTATATTGTTAATGAAATGCTAATAGTTTGTTACTTTGCCCTGTGGGTACCCATGCACCGGGACTAATATAATATTGATCTGAGGAGCTAGTAATGCATCTGGCTACACGGATTTACTCTGGAAGTAATTTCTGGGAAGTCCAGCAATTATAAGAAATTCTTGTGCAATTATATTAATTAGTTAGGGGTCCTTTTATGCCAAGGACATTCGTAAATATTTCTTACTCCTAATTGTAACAGGAACAGTGCTAATCACTATAGTCAAAATGTCTTCAGCACATCTGTGTTCCTCTAATTGAATTACTAGCATGATAGATATATGGAAGGGTGGAAATAAAGGTTCCTAGGTTCAGTCTTATCTTCAGACTTGGCAAGAGGAAAGTCATGAGGGATCCTCTTATCGTTTAAGCACCAGTCCCCCAGATCTCTGCATGGTTTATGATTACATTCTCTAAGCAGCCAAAATTCATTTCTCTACACATACCACCTCAAACTTGGCAATACCATGATCTTTGTTACTTTTGTAACTTCTTTCACAGTGTTACACCAGGACTTAGCACACCCCAGCCTATATCACTTTTGGAACAGATGTCGATATATTCATTCAGAGACTGTATTCTTTCAAACTGTACCATCTTCTAGCCAAGGATCTAGTGTTTGCATTACTCATCTGAAATGCAAAACACCCAAGCCTTGTCTCATGACTGAAATCAGACTTGAAGCCTGTGTTCCTTCTTGAGGAAGTTCATTAGTCAGTCTGGAGACAATAACATGGATAGGGAGAGAAGGTCTTAACATCCTCTGTTAATGACAAGAGATGTGAATTTAAATGCCCTGAACATAAGCCCTGGCAGCAAGAGAAAGAAAAGTTTTTCCAATTTTCATGCAAGAATGGAAAATGCAGAACCATCTTTCCTACCAGTGTTCTCCACTTTGCTACTCAGCCTTCTCGAAGACAGTGTTAATATGATCAGTTGTAACTAACTCTCCAAGTGTGAGAAAGTCAAGAGTCTCCAGAGCAAGGAGCCAAGAGCATTGAAGGCAGGATTTTTTACAAACATTATCTGAAACAACTGAAAACCAATGTCACGTATCTGGGATTTTTTTGGGATAGGAGTAATTTTCACAAGAGCAGTCTCGCATTAGGGAGAATGCTGAGTAGTCGCATTTCCTACCCAAGATTGTACAAGCGCTACCAACCTCTTTCCAGGTAATGAGAGCAGATCCAAAGGCACAGCTCTACTTTAACATAACATCTTTTCACAATTGCATCTTTCTGCATACTGTCTCTCTGACACCTGATGTTACTCGTCTGTGATAAGGATGGCTTGCTTAATACAAAGTTAATGTAATTCAAATGACTCCCTGTTTTGTTCCATCTAAGCAAACACTAAAGATATCTTCTACAGCATTGTGCTCTTGAATTGGAAGTTTACATGGGTCATAAGACTTGCTTTGCATCTGTGTCAGCTGGTATTTGTCGCCTGTTTCCATTCTGCATATCGATCATTCTGTTTTCGCCACTGAGCTAAGGAAATACGAAACCAGCAAATTTCAAGAATAAATTGCAGTGCTGTGATATTTTTCTTCTTGTCTTTCAGCCTCAGCTTCTGAGCAATCAGAAAGCTTTTGACAGATGACCAGTCTCAGAAGCGATATAGAATTTTATGCAATAGTGTTCTCTGAAACCAGAGACATTGAAGATGCCATGGCTGAACTAAGATGATTGTTGCTAGTAGGCTCATCTCATCCAAAGCATTCAACACCAACTGCCTTTCATAACTATGTCTGACCCTGTGGCTCAACTTTACAGTATCACATTCTTCCTGTGCATTAGGGGGGAAAGCTACTTAATAAGGAAATGTGTTTTCTAAACACAGCCATAAATAAGCTTTAGATCAAAGAAGAAACTCACTTTTTAAAATAAATTAACATAAACTATTAATGAGCCTAGAGGAGTGCTCACAAAAGCAAGATCAAGAAAGAACTCTTTTGACTTTTTACAACTATGAGCAGATGACTGAAACACAAGATACTCTTCTTGCTAAATTACCTCTGTAAGTCAGAAAATTGGAAACTCAGACACTATGATTGTCATACTGAAAGACATAAAATATTCAGTTTTGAATAGGTTTCCTTAGGTAGGCTGTAAAGATATACTTTGGATTATTTTGCCCTTTGGACTTCAGCTTCACATGTTTTTCTTGGATTATTTTGCCCTTTGGACTTCAGCTTCACACGTTTTTCTAAGTATCATACCAATGCCATAGAAAAGATGACCTTTTCTTAAAAAAATGTAGCTATTTCAGGCTGCAGCATTCTAATATCGATAGATTTGATGATTTTTGTTGTTGAGACAGTGGATAACTCTTAGGCTAAAACTCCTTAGCAAAATAGATCTGATATGTAACATGACTGTGATACAGAAATATACTAGGGAGAATAGGGACAACTGAAAAACAGTTGCTGTCAGTCTTAGACATGCCTCTTCAAACAATAACATACCTATCTTATCAGTATTTTTCACTCCAATTGGTGAGGTGTTTCAGCATTTATGTAACTTGAAACACTTCGGTAGTGCTATTGAAGTCAGGGATACTTCTGTATTTAAAACTAAGCACATGCAGATGTACCTTGCTAAAGTAAGGCTAGAAGCACCGATCACTGTAATTTGATTTGGTTTATGAAAATATAGATATTAAAAAAGATAGATAGAATGCTGTCACATTTACTGTCTTGGTAGAAAGGAAAGGACTGCTGCTTCCTTATCATTTCTATATATAAGAATCCAAACTACTAGTCAGCTTCCATTTTGTGCATAAGTAAGGTTGTGTGGATTAATTTGCAGAACAGTGGGTTGTCTATCATCCATTTAACACATAGAAATGTTTGTTCACACATAAAAATGCACTTACAAACACACTGAATTTCTTTACACAGCAAAATGGAAGATATTAACATTAGTATGCCAAAATGAGCAGAAATTTCTGAAAAATAGCTGTTAAAAAATGTCTTCTTTAATAACAACACTTTGAGTAATATCACAACATTTTTGAAATCGTATTTCCCCATTCTTGAACAGCCTTAATTTCAACCATTGATTTCATTAGGAGAACAACAGCACAATTTTACAAGAAGCAACTGCAAATTTGGCTAATATATGTTAACATGCTTCCACAGAAATGGAAATTTTCTGCTCAGATGTGATTTTGTGACAAGTTACCCAGTAAAAGCTAAGTCTTCTCCTATCACTCTATGAGTGTATTGTGGTATTTCTACAAGAAACAGAGGGGAGACATGATGAAAAGCAACAATCCTACGCAAAACTCTGGCATTGGCGACCAGAAGACGAGTCTAAAAGACATTCAGAAACATCAGAAATATTACACTAAGAGAAAGAATCTGACATGTTTAACTTTTCCTAGCAGACCACAACACTACTCTTTCCACGAGATTAAATATGCCTGGAGATAGGTTTTTCTGTAATGATATAAAACTGCAGTTGTCCTTACTTCACTCTATACTTCACTTTATTATAGTTAGACTATTTATTTGCAAGGAAAGGTGACTCTTGCCTTATTTCTACTTTTGAAGGATACTAAAACTACTACAGCATGATATTTTGTGGTGAGTAGAAGGATTGTGCGCATGATAAAAGAGTATTATCTGCGGATACACTGCACTAGTTAAGATTAAATTATAAGGTATATCAAATCTCATGGCTAAGGGCACTGACTATTAATATTATACATTTATGTAGATCCATAAATGTTCCCTATGCTTCAAGGCACTTGCAGATATTCTTGCCTGAAAAAAGGTTACCATGCTAAAAGAATGATCACTCTCAGAGATACGATGCATTTCCTACATGCCGCACATGTTGGGTTGGTTTGCATACATTATGAACTTACTTCACCTTCTTAAGAAACACTGGCCTTGCATTCCTGTTGGGGTGAGGATAAAAGCTCTGATGGCCCACTGGTCTTTATGGGCATTTTAATAATTTCATTTATGAAACGGTAAAAACTGGTAGGGAGGATGGAGAGCAGTGCATGACTTTTTTTTCATTTATACATCCTGGGAAAGCAAATTAAGCTCTGCATTACCAAACAGCAGCTGAGCTCACTGCTGTGGGGAACAGAAAATCTTTGCTCCAATATTGCTTTACCTGTGTTTTCCAAATCTGCATTTTCATGTGACCTGGATACTTCTACAGCACTAAACCCCTTCTACAGCAATGACAGTTGTTTAATAATTGCTCTGAGATATAGGTTCTATAAACTGTAATTTTCTGCCTGGAAGCCTGAAGGTGGTTGGCTACAAAATGGCTCAGGGTTCAACAACAGCTGCTGTATCAGGCAGGGTGCTCCTCGAATGAAGCGTTTCCAGTGCCCAGCTGCATTGGTCTAGGGCTGTTAATCACACCAGAAACTCCTCTCATGGAATCCGGACTCCAGCACTATACAGCAAGTCCAACTTCATGGGCCTTCTAAACCTTGAATGTCTGGGGAGTACTGGAATTCCAGAGTTACCACAACTCAAAATTTTGGAAGATGCTCCAGTATCTTAGAGTTTGTAAAACTGGTTAGTTACCTTTTCCAACCAGCTGGCACTGGGTAATTCTTAGAGCTGCATCTTTCTTGATGTCTCTTTCAGGAAGACAACTAGGAATACAAAGAGCAGCTACTTTGGCAACCTGTCTCTTTTCTAGAAGGTAAAAGGACCCAGCACAGTTTAACACCACCACACAGACAACTTGCGATGAGGCAGCAAAATAACATATACAGGCAATCACATTCTTTTCTGCTCCGGTCCTCTCAAAGCTGCTGAATTTCTAACAACCTATATGGAGTTTGACCTCCACATTCCCCCTCTCATTTAGCAGCTGGAAGACATAGAAGCTGACATTTTTGTGTCCTATTGTGAGATGATAATTGTAGCCTTGCTATCTATTTTCATAACTACTTTTTTGTTTTCTCGAGCCTCGTAGAAAGAGGAAACATAACAGACAAGAAGGTATAATGCAGCATGAAGCGTATACACTAAAAAATTCTCCCAATAGGAACTGCTAGTTTCAAGGAGATGCATTTTTGGAAATCTTTCCGTCCCTGTGCAACACTTTCTCCCTTGTTTCTCTATTCTACCACATCAGTTCAGCTAAACAGAATTGGTGGCATTTAGAACAGCGTGAAACTGGCATGGTGTAACGGAGATTCAGATCCTCACTATTTTCTCATAAGGCAAAAAGGTTAAAAGCACCTTTCAAAATCAAATTAGTATAGCCATTTATTGCCAGGCAAATTCTCACTTGCACAAGTGAATGTTTTATAGGGTTCTGGCTGCAGGCCACTCAGAGGTCTTAGATAAGTAAGGGCATGTCACATCCATTATCCTTTGACAAACTTGTGTTATTCTTCAGAATTAGTGTTTACACAGGGTGCTCCACTTGATTTATTCTCCAGTTGCCCCTGACCAGAGGAGAATCTAGTTACCCCTCTTCCTGCTTCCTCATTTCTCATCCAAGAATGTACGAGACATAGCTGCCTCACCTGGGAATGCAGGAACCGCCCAAGCCAGCGCTTTGTCCCTTACCTGTGTCCTAAGCCCACAAACTCTGAGGAATGTTTAACTTCCCTGGAAGCTCTATACTCACTGCCAACTTTCAATAAGTAGAGTAATTTCCATCTTAAATTCCCTTTTTTGGAGGCATTGCTCCCAGTGTGCCACTGAAGATTTTTGAAGAGATACATCAGAATCCTGGGTCAGAAGCCAAACTTCTCTTGAAATTTTTCCAGTTGGTCCCAATAACAAATTATAGCAGCCCTCCTTCAAAGTTCATGACAATCAAAACACAGCCCACAAACAAGCTGAATTAAACTTTTAAGCTTCTATCCACATGACTGGGTGCAACTGCAGGATAACGCTTGCTTTTTTTTTTTTCCCCCGCTGTATTTTTCTTTTTATAAACACAGTGCCATGGGGTTGTTTCTTATTTTATTTAGGGATGCACTGATGTGAAGCAAGTGCTCAGAGTCTGGTCAAAAATTGCTTCTAGTTATGCAGAGCTCAGCGGTATACACTTCATTGCTTATCTTCTTCCTCTGGCTGATGATTCCCTTATGATAAGTAAAGGAATAGTTATGGCCATGTCACTGCTTTTTTTTCTGTTTAGTTATGTCTGTCTTTTCTTATTGTTACATAATTTAAGAAAAAAAAAAGACATCAACAACAACAGAAAAACCTCAAAACCCAAACCCTCAGGAACAAACACACACACACACATCTGATAGCTGGCAAGTAAGAAAAACTTGATTTGCTGCATTTTTTTGGTTTTGGGATTTTTTTTAAGATTAAATATTTCAAGTGATGAATTCCTCAAATTAAATCCTGGCAAGTCCTCAAAAATGTTCTGGAGATCCTATCATAACAGGAAACTACAGCACCTTCTGTTATTAATGTTTAAGGAAGACATTTCCCTCACAAAATGCACTTGCTCCAGATCTTGAGAACATTAGTTGTAAATGCAGCTTATCAGCATCTTGAAGACACAGCAGGACATCATGTTGTAAAGTTACTTGCCCTCAGGCCATCTATTGTTGAAGTCAGTGATACAGAGTACTTCTGAAATTACACCTGTAGTATCCAAAACACTGTAAGAAGGAATCAAACTCAGCCATCCAATAAACTCATCTGATATACCTAAAAAACCCCTCCATCCAAGCTTCATGGCTGTTTAAAACATTGAGGAAGACATTCATTCTTTTAAGACATGAGAGTTTATTTCTACTTCACTCTTGATTTGTCATTCTGCTATACTAGGAGGCAGCAGCTGTAGCATTTTAACTTGATACAAGACAACCATCACTGTCAACGTACTATTAAAAGGACAATAAACAATGAAGTAACGATAGCAAAGACCCTCTGCCTCCAGGAATTAATTCTTTCTTCCCTTCAATCTCTGCTGATCTTTGAGGTCAGTGTCTAAAAGTCGTTTCCAAATAGCTCCCCAAGTGCTCTATAGCCAACCTAGCAAAAGTATAGATCTGTATAATTTTGTGTCTCTTTGGAGTCAGAACTAAATATATTTTCTTCCCAAGACTCTGAAAACACCTACACAGAATTTTACAGCTTGCATATGTCTCGAAGCTAGAAGCCAATTAACAGAAAGCTTAAACCAGAATTTCTAGCTCTGGTCTGCTTCAGAGCCTGTAACAATTTCAACACCAAAGGCAAGGTCCAAACTCCCCATCTGATAGACAGAAGCTAACCTGAAGGATTAGACAGCCTTTAAGAAATGCTCTGAGCTCCAGTATGGAGGCTGAGCTGCCAAGACCTAATTTTAAAAGACATCTTTGTTTCTTATGCTCCATGGGTGTCTAAATTATCAACTTTACACTGCTAAGCTCAGGGCTGGAGTGAGAATTGAAAATGCATAATGAAGCGATATAAAAAATAAGAGCATGACAGAAACCTACAGAGGAAACAAAAAAAGTTTTGATTTCAGGGTTTCCTAGAGCTCAGAGAAGCTTATTTGCTAAATCACAGCAATAACTGGTGGCGTGTCTGTGGCAGTGCAGACGTGAAGAGCGGGAGTACGTCTGGGGACAGGGAGCTGGGCAGGTACTCATTATGCATCTTCTGTATCTCCTTCCTTCGGGGAACATGCTCAAAGTGACATTCTGGATTCATCTCGGAGAGACCAGTCAACAGTAAAAGTAGCATCTATGCATGAAGGAACTTGAATTTCCTGACAGATTAATGTACTATTTCCATCTGCGTAAGGGTGTATATCTTCAAAAGCCCCACTTGACTTTTCACCAGATTGTAATCTCTTACACCAGAATGTAAACGCCCCCCCCCCCACACACACACTTTTGAATGCAAAGCTGTCACTATATTTTTTTTACTGGAAAAGAAAATCAGAATGTGCTTCTTCATTACAGAGAACAAGAGTAGCCTTAGGTGTCAGTGAAGCAGCACTAGATCTGTAAGTATCAAAAAGCAAAGACAGAAAGGGTATGTCACAGAAGTTAAAATCTTGCCAAACACCTCACTCTCGTCCTGACATATAGAGTTTAGTGAAAGCGAGGGTGTTTTAAACCCAAAAAATCTTGTTTCTACAAACCAGTAGAGATAGTACACACATGTAATTTCTTTCCTACATTATTAAAAAAGTTTAACTCAAGCAAGTATGTAAGCCTGTGACCTTTAAACTTTCTCTCCTGACATGAAAGTTCAGTAATATATGGCATGGGGATATTTGGCATGAAATGAAAATGGCCAGAGATTTAATTAAAATGTAAGTTATTGTTAGCAAGAAAGGTCATGCTAAGAAAATGTAATTTCAGGAGTATATTATCAACCACACTCCAGTGTTATTTGCATGTAAAATATATATTTTGTACTTGACATTTAAAAAGGAAATTGGAACTGTTTATAATGGATGCTTGAACACTTTTGTGTTCTTGTGCTGCTTTTGTTCACATTTTTGTGTAATTGGTTGGATCTAACATACAACAGTAGTTACATTTTATTCTCTACGGCTGAATGCCTAACTGATCTGGGAATTAGTTCACAAAAGCTGGTATAAATTGGAATAAAAAGCATACTGCAGTATAATCCTTACAGGAGTATATCTTGAAACAATCGCAGATCTTCATAAGAGTTCCTTATTTTGAGGTAGTTAATCACCTGCCTTACTTAGGAATGTTTTTTTATCATTCTTCAGGTAGAGTAATTTTAATGGTGACAAAGACCTTAGCTCCATTGTGTATATATGGCACTTCAGTGCCTATGGAAAGGGGGCATAGCTTTTTCTTTGAGAGAGTGCATGGTTTAAGATCTGCTAATAAAAGTAACAGTGTGTCATACAAATCTGTCTAACTTCAGGGAAAGTGGGAGGTGTAGGAAAAACACATTGACTTAATTGAAAGCATTTGTTTAAAATAAATCAATATAGTGGGTTGTAACTTGAAAGAACACTCTAAATATAACAACACTGTGTGGTAGACTACAAAGAGGCATCTGCTAACTCAAAAGACATTTTTACTGATTTCTGCACTCCTGTTAGACTTGAAGAAGCTACATTATTGTGGTTGATCTTATAGATGCATCTTCTACTTCATCAAAATCACTACCCTTCAGTGCTCTAGAGATGTGACCACATGTTCCTGAGAATACACATACAGGAGAATGACATGCAGTTTCTGGGATGCCATTTTGGCCTTCAGGATGCAAGCAGCCAGTAGAAGTCCTTAAAAAGTATTTCCAAACCCAGATCCAAATGCCTGGCTGGGAATAACATATTGTTTTGGGGCCATTTACCTGTAAATTAAACAAACATCATAGAAAAGATATCTCCCGGCAGCCGGTATAACTCCACTTCATGCAATCTCAGCTCTTCACAGCAGAAATTACCTTGTTACAGGGAACTAGACTATTGGGCACACTGGAACGGCAAACTGAATTACCTAAGCAAGAACGTGCACAGAAGTTACACTAACTGCCTGTAAGAATGGCTCATGAAGCTAAAAATAACATTATCAGCATATTAACCTTTATCCTTTCTTCCACCACACCACAGAGGAACAGGACCCTGTGTGAAGTACAGACACACTCACTGCTGTCCTCAAGACCTTGCAATGAAAAAAACCAGCCTTTAGCTTGCAGCAAGCCTTCCAGTATCAGATGGAAAGGGTCAGCAGAACAGGAAAATGGATACAGAGATACCCAGGCATCAGAGCACAGCTGCATTACAGAACAATTTGCCCTCCAGGCTCGGACTTCTCTTAATACCTTGGAAGCTTGTTGAGAAAATCTGTCTAGACTGTTTCCAGATCTCTGCATTTGCAGGAGCCTTTTTAGTTGTATGGCAAGCTTCAGTGCAGTACTTCCCTGAATTTGGAGTTTCAACCTCTGGATTAGGGTGAATTTTTTATTAAGAACTTTAACAAAATGACAGCAAATGCTCTGTCTGAAAAAGTCTGAATGTATTTTATTATCTGCTGTGTGACAAAGCAGCTCTAAATAATTGTTAGCTGTCAATCTGACATGTTTGTTTGTTTGTTTGCTTTTTCTGCAAAGTCCCTTAAAATCTGACCTACTGGCAAGAATGTATTTCGAACATTAAGAGAAGCTTGTTTAATGCCAGCTAAGTAGTTTTGGAGAAAGAAGAGGAATGTATGCAATTGAAACACAGAAGAATAGGGTGTAGGGTTGTGTTAGATTCCACAACATACAATGGTTTATAAACTGAAGCACTAGCTAGAAATCTAACAAAAATAAAATGGAAGCACCACATTCACATCATCAGTGTTTATTACCATTCATCTAACACACTGTTCAGTAATACGCAATGCATATGTTGCGGCCTGAGCAGGGGAATATGAACTATTTAATGCTTACTATAAACATTGTTGGGTAAGATTTTTGGTGCTTTGTTTTTTTGGGGTTTTACGTTGGGCAAAAAGATTTATTGGTACGCTGGACCTCTACAGCTAGTATTTGCCTTGGCCAATGATATCGGACTTCCCAGCCAAGCTATGTCTACACATTGGTCCCCCAAAAAAGGAGGAAACCACCGACTTCAACTGGCAACATCACCGTTCACAATCCAGTTAGCTCCAAAAATCAATAAGCTGAGCCTCGCCATCACCCTGAAGGTGGGGGGCTTTATTCTGCCAGCCCAGGAGATCCATGCATGCCCTGAACAGCTTTTCTGTACACAGCACAATAGCTCTCTTTTGTTCAGTTCCCAGTTCTCACATAGAGTCCCAGAGAGAGGTTTAGCATGCTTTGACCAGGTACGGGAAAAAAAGTAGAGTAAGAAGTTCCACAGGGGAGAGATCAATATTGTACCTACAGTAAGAAACACCTGTCTTTCGATGAAGGAAGGTCTACATCTGATGCAAGTTCAACTTGTAAAGTCAGAAGTAAAAGCAAAGGAGAAGGATTAATAGAAGTCCAAGCAGATTCAAAATGTCAAGATAAGGTGTTTTCTGACTGTGTAATTTAAGCTCAATTTTCAAAAAAGGCCATCTGATTTGTGCTCTAAACCAACTAAGTACTAGCATAAACGCACAGTAATAAATCTGAATATTTTGTAGCTGTAGTTTTAGAGATCAATCTTTTATGTGTTAGTACATTCTAAGTAGATATGCAAACTAAGCCTTAAAACTCAGTCTTTGAAAAGAAAGGAGTTATCAAAAGCAATAAAATTAAAGGTGTCAGACAGTCAGGTGAATTTGCAAGCCAGTCACACATACAATAAACTCTGTTGGGACATCCTGGACAGATTTCTTTAGAACTGCAGAAAATTTCCCACCACTGATGAAATGCCATTGTAATTAGCGATGTGATCTTTTTTTTAAACTTGCTTTTAATCCATTTAATATATATCTTGGTTTCATGCTACTTAAAAAGAATTTATGGTAATACTAAGTCAAAGACTTGACAGGCATCTAAACATACTGCACCGCACTTATCAGCTACACTTGTGACGTCCAAAGCATCAAGCTCTTTTAACAACCTGTAAGTTTTACAATATCAAAGTACTCATTATCAGTTTTGCTGCCTTTTATTTCTTTAGCAGATAATTCATGCAATGTTTTTTTCCATGATTGATACTGAATTTGCTTGGATTACCATTAAGCCAGCTATCTTATCATTACACATTTCATCCTAGCTATCTTTTTGAAATATTAACAGGTCTCCAATATGTAGAGAATGCAGCTTCCACAGTCTTTCCTTGCTGTAGCCAGGTTATGAAAACTTTTTCTGAATGTACTAGGGTCATTTTCTTATCTCTTTAGATCAATTACTACAGTAACATGAAGTGGAAGTAACATAATTTTTGTTCCAAATAACTAACGAACTTTCGCTAATAGCTATTGTCTTAGTCTTCTTGTCTCAGGTACAGTTTTGTGAGGTATACAGGTTTTTTTCCCAAAAAACTTTTTCTGGGATAATATAAATAATCTTCTTTCTTAAAGACATTTAATCTTGGGCAAAAGGGGTAAAGGAAAAAGCTGGGTTGTGATCATTCCAGCTACAGCTATGCTTGAACATCAGATCAGGTCTCCTTTCAAAGCATCTGGAAGCATTACATAGTTAAGAAGAAAAGAAGATACATACAGGGTAAAAGTTTATATTTCTGCAGATCATCAGGGAAAAAGAATAGTTTCTGTATACACTTTTATAAACCAGCACTCAAATATCAAAATAACAATTATAAAAACTAAATTACAAGAAAATCACTGTTAATAAGATATTATTATGCTTTGGGAAAAAAGCTACATACATTGAGTATTCATTTTGAGGTGAGTGCATCCTGCTTACTATAAAGCATATGTTCTGAGGAGTAAAAATACAGGCTGTGCATAATAGGGAATTAGGGGAAAATACCATAGCACTACTTCTTTTATTATTAATTACTAAATTAGCGATGAAGTATAAGATTCTGTATGAAGGGAAAGTAAGACCTTTGAATTTTGTCAACAGTCCGAAAAGTATACTGATTTAGAAGTGATTGAAGCCAGGTGATACCAGAGCATGTAACAGATTAATATTTAACCAAAGACAGAGGTGTGTTGGAATCATGCCAATCACCAAATGTGGAAATTACTCCCTGCTTTGATATATACACACAAATCTAGTATTTCAACTTCCTTTAAAGAAAAAAAGGCTCAACAGACTTACTGTAAGCTATTTATGCTGCTTGTTAACAGGATCTGTGCTGCAGGTGCGTAATTGCCTAAAGCAATCACTTCCAAATGAAATAAGACAGTTCTACTGTTTGCTTCCTTTCTTCCTTTAGCTCAATAGAAACCTTGCATTTACTTTTGTCCCAATGAGAAGAAAAACTGCTGCCAGCAATTCAGATGGGACTGAACTGATTAACTGATTAGCGTCCTAGAGTAGAAGGTTAGACAGTGAATTCTCCATTATAGGGCAATTGCCTTTGGAAAGTAATCTTGTTTATTAACTGCATTTTTATCTTCTCTGGAGGGTTCCTTGACATAAGATAATGGAATTTGCTCACTCTTTATTGTTTAAAACTATAATCATATCCAGAAAAGTAAGCATTTACTATGTCATTAAACCAAGGTAGGGAGGGCTGACTTGAAGAGTGCTTGATGTCTTACAAACATTTTTATCATTTCAATTAACATTGCCAAATGTTCTGTTTTATATTGCAGGCATAAATGAAGTTTTACAGGCTTTCTAGGTGTGTTTATAACCTAATTAATTTTAGCAACTGAGATTAGTAGCAAGAGTGAGACTATGCACAGAAAGCACAGGAATAGCTATTAAAGGGCAGGGCCATGAAAAGCAATTCAGTTGCTGTTTAACCAGGGAAAGCTGCTCAAAGGTATTCGCAATACAGTGCCTGCACAACTTGCTCTCGTGCTAAGTTTATAATTTCCAAACATCAGTTTGAAAGTTTTTTTGCCTCTTCTCCTTGTCGTTTGACAAAGCAAAAAAAGACCCTCACAAAACCATGTTTCTGTTTCCTTATTCACTGTGAAAAGCGAATGATGCTGCATCAAAGATGTCTCTTCCTAACACAGAATTCATCAATTTTTTCTATGTAGCAGACACACTCTGGCCAGGATTTGGGGTGTTTGCTTGTTTGTTCATCATTCTGCCTCTGCATGAGGAGATTTAGCACTGAGCTGAACCAACTGGAGCACATTCAGAGCACTTGCAATTTCCTTATTCTAAAAATGATTGTCTCAGATATTTCCGATCTTTTGTCCAGGTTTTCACTCTCCTTTTGCCTTTCTGCATTCTTAGGAGATCCAGAAAATGCTGTTGTCTTTACCGCTGCCCTTTACACCATCTGCAAACAGCCCAATGTTCTGCATATGGTACATTTTCAGATTTGGTGATTTGGATGCAAGTTCAATCTGAGAAGGAAGATTGATCTTAACGTATTGGCAAGCCCTACCCTCAGGCTACGGATAAAACCAATATTTCTCCAGTCATGCATTATTACTTTTAGTTTGTTCCTTATTGATTACCTGTCAAGAGTAAGATCTTGGTTTTTAAAACAAGGCAGCTGTGGTGGTCTTTTTTAAAAACGTTTATAAAATAGAATGTATAACAGCAAAGGCCAAGGTAAATCCAGACAGTATTCAATGTGGCATTGGTGTGTGTTAAAATCTTTGCTCATAATGACCTTGTGAAATACAGCACTAAATCATATTTCCAAATTAATTGTTAGTTCAGTCTCAGGAAAACTTCCCATTGCTCTTGTGGAAATTGCATGAAATGGAAAGCTTCTTCTCTTTTCTGCTCATTTTTTTTAATATAAAATCCAAAATACATTAACTATAGATAGAGAGGAACATATTGTTTTAAAACAACAAAGAATAAGAGAGCTTGTTTTTCAAATAAACTCATTGAGTTAACTGTACATTTGAAACACTTCTTGCATCTCAAAACAAGATCCCTGTCCCTTTAGCTCAAACCCTATACCACTCATATATTACAATATGACATAATATTACGTTAAAAAACTCTGTCTTTGGGCAAATTCTGAAGATTTTGAAAACATTAGAATACCTAGTTTCAACTATATTGAAAAATTTTATGTTAATTTTCTTTCACATATATAGATATTAACAGTTTGCAGCTCTTGGAATTAACATTTCATGATCTTTCCCTGTTAATGATACGTCTTTCATGCATTTACAGTTCACACAACTAGGTGAAGATTAAATAACCGATCTTGACGGTTTCTCTTTCAGAGAGGTGAGTGCCACTCCGCTGCTCTTACTATGGGACACCACAACAAATTCTACATAATGCAGATAAAGTCAAAAGCTCTGCCCTCCATGTTTCTTTGTTTTAACTAAAATAACTTAGTAAATTTACAGCAAACAGCAACTATTATAGAAGGTCTGAAATTCCATGTATTGTATGTACAGAAGGAATGTCAGTATCCTATCTTCCCAGACTTTTCAACAACAGGCAAATACTGTTATTACAAACTTGCTGTCTTCTCTCCTCTCCACCCCCAGCTGTGAAATGAGTCTTGTGGCTTGAATATGGTAGGTGCCAAGTCAAGAACAATATGGACTATTTTTTTTTTCTCGCAGAAATAAATCTCCCTCCTTTCTAATTAAAAAAGAGTAGCTTGGATATTCTGCCTCAAAAGACTAGATTTCTGATGTATCTAGATTTTCAGAGTAGTTAATTTAATACCTACTCCAATTTGTTGATAATTAAGAGCATGTTTACCACGTGATGCCCCTAAAAATTCGTTCATTAAGAGATATAGCTAAATCCATATTCCAGAAAGTGGCTTTGTTGTATTGAAAAGGGTCTTTTTGTTTCTCCACCTCTTTCCAATATGTACAATAGCAATAAATATCACCACTGATTGACCACACAGAGAATATTTGAAATATTAATATGGTATGTGGCTGTACAACTATATAATGTAAGAATTAGTAAACATAATAAAAGAGTGATTGTTTTCTATTTCACGTGGTAAAGCATAATGAAAGAACATAAAGATTGTTTTCTATTTCACGTGGTAAAGCATAATGAAAGAACATAAAGATCTGGGAAGAAATAATCAGAATAAGCCACTGGCTAAAAGACAATTGTTTTTTTACTTAGAAGCTTTTGTAAGTTACTGGTTTTGTAGTGATTTCAGATATAAAATGTCAGAATTAGATTTATCAAGCTGACAAGTCAATGCTCCTTTCCATAGAATTCAATCAAGAAATTTCAGTATAAATTAACACAGAAAATGTTCTCTTAATTATTAAAGCAACCTTACATACAAATATTCAGTTTCCAAAATGTTATTTTTCATCTCCTCCATCTCCAGATATCAATAAATGGGTTGAGAAGTATCTGTAAGCTGTGAAAGAGGCTCCCTCTTATACATCTATGGAAGGATTTATTTGGGGGAAGTAAAATTAAGATGTTGGCACTGGGCCTAATTTATGAAGGAATTATAGCAGAGATATTTATTATCTAATCTTCTTGTGAATTTTCCTATAAGGATACATAAATATCCTATGTTTCTCCACCAGATCCTCTTACAACACTAAAGAAGATGTAGACAGGTTGGTTATTTTCCTCATTAAGTCAATGACCTTCATGTAATTTTTTTTTTCTCTTAACCCTTAAATAAATGTTGAAAAAACGGCGAGAACTGAAATTGATTTGAAACATTATTCCCAGGACAAGCGTCAAGCTAGGAGAGGAGAGATTTATTGTAATTTATTTATAAAACAAATGTGCTTTAGAAGTAGCCACAGGCAGACTCTAATGATTTTGCAGGAATTATGCAGAAACCGAACTGTTTGTGTTTAGTTTTGCCATACCATGGTGGGGGGGGGCGAGGGAAGTTTTAGTTTGCCCATATATTCCTGGCAAATGCCACTACTTACATTATGTTACATTTAGCAGTAAAAGAAATCCCTGTCCTATACTTCTACAACACTTGCTCCAGCAACTGGCAATAGCAGATACGTAGCAAAATGCCCTTCAGCTCAGCTAGCACTGACCACATCTGTAAACTGATTGAACCAGCCTAAGGAGGGATGTGCCAGAGGTGACACAGTGCCTTGCAGAGGATTTCAAATGCTACACCAGTGAAGTTTTAGACAAGGTTTTCATGAGCTTCGGCAGCCTATTAATGTTGTCAAGTACTTTATATTCTCAGCACAAGACCACCATGGATGATATTTATTACAGAAAGATAGTGACAACTTGTTCTAATTCCATTATGGAGTAAAGAAAGCTATATATTAGTCCCATGTCTGAATGGCTGCTCTCCAACCTTCCTGCAGCCTTGATGAGAGACTAAGCACAGAAAAAGCATGCAAAAAACGCCAAGTTTATTGAGGCCCAAAGTGATTTCAGTAAAAGGCGAACTAGGATCATAACTTAAGACCCTTTTTAAACATGTGGGTTTCACTCAGTGCAAATTACATTCTAAGAATAGATTTCCTTCTATTACATTAACTTCAGATCTGGCAGGTGATGGAAGACCTACCTGGGGAAGTCAGACACAATCAATACTATTTTGTTTACAACCAAGTTTGAAAAAAGTTCAGACACTCACAAAACAAATCTAACAAGAGAAAAAAGGCAAATTAACCTGAAAGGAAATTTGAGTGATTCAGAAATTTCAGAAAGGGAATAAGTAGGAAAATGAACAGTGATTTAATTTGTGGGTAAGAGACTATCTGAAATTAGTTATCACCATGTGCTTCAATGAATTTTTCTCTATTAATCTAATGTGTCATAAGTTGTGCATCAAGAATCATCCATCAGTGTCACAAGTCCCATGATTCATTCACAGCATACTCATATCTTTGTCAGAGTTTCTCATGGTTCAGTCAACATGTCTTGCGCTCTAACTGATAGGAACAGTTTCTGTATATGGCAGAGAACACCGAGGTAGAAAAATATTGGGGAGTAAAATGTAAGCAAGGTTTGCAAAGTTCAGGAGTATTAACTCTATTAAAAAAATGGCAAAAAGATCAGTGAACTTAGGAGTAGTCTCGGGTTAGGCTGCAGACCAACTACTGTGATATTAAACGGAGCTACTTTCAACTGAGTCATGCAAACTACATGGGAAGTGATTTGATGAAACCATCAGCTTCAGCAAAAAACATAGCTGAAAAATCAGTAGTGGAGATGAAAACTCACAGCTACATTAGTTCTGTGGTTACATTTTGGTTCCAGCTGTAGGTTAATCTTCCCGTATCTTCCAAAGTCCATTAAAACCATCCAGCTTTGTGCCCCAGCAAAACAAATGCAAGGGCCCAAACATCTGCACTATTTATTCCATACACAGACATACAGATACATCACAGAGGTACTTCTGGTCCTGCTTTTCATCCAGTGCAGGCAGCCAGCAAAGTTACAGTTCTTACAACTGCACTTTCTGCATGCAGAATAATTCATTGACAGGAGGTCATTTACTTCAATAAGCAGAGAAATTGTTCAGAACACACTTTCTGTTTGTCATATGCTCAAACTGCGTGAAGTTTTCTGGATATCTGAAAGAAACTTCTGCAGGCTCTGGTCTTGACAGTTAAGAATTTACAGATGCGCATAGTAGATCAATCTCAACAGTAGAGCTTGAGAAAGTCACCCTGCAAGAGACTGTATCACACACAAGCCCAAGGACAATACCAGATTTTAGAGACTGACAGGATGCAGGTGTAGGAATATGAATATCCCAAGAATAATCCAAACTGCATCAACAAGCTTTGATATAGAAACAGATTTCCTCTGGACTCACAGCGTGGTCTGAGGTAAAAACTGTCCTTAAAACCCGTCAGATTCCCCTATGCGTGTAAGCTCAGCAATATGAGTAAGTGACATGCATTATTATCTGCTGAAAAAAATTAATGTTTTTAACTACTGAGCCACCACATCCTTTGGTGATGTAAACTTGTATAAAACTCAAATCAGCTGGTCTATTTTTGTTCTGGTTTACCAGTCCATAACACTTTGCAACAATGAACTCAATAGAGATGCAGCTATTCTTTTTTTTTTTTTTTTTCCTTTTTTGGCCCAGTAAGCTACAGGCAATTCATTTTACTTTGCAATTTCAAATCTGTCTTCCCCGGAGTAAAAGAAAAGACACCATTCTACCTGCAGTCAAAAGACAACACTTTTCATATATATAAAGTATTTGCAAGTACTACAACATGATTTAACATTTTAATGGAGAGTGAATGATCGATGCATAATACTCATCCTATCCTTTGTTCCATATATTCTGGAGGTAGTACTATTAACTGTCATTTACCAAACACCTAAAGAGTATGTTTTCTTTCTCTGCATGTACAAGAAAGAACAGTTAAACTAGTTGAGGCTTTTTTTCCAGGTGACATTTTACTGTATTTTCCACAATGTGTACTTAGGTGTTTTTTTAATAATGATAATGTAATGACACCTGATTAAAAACAAACAAAACTGATCAGCTCTTCTATAATCCCAAACGCAATTCTCATCAGATTGCTTTCCTCATACCGACACTGTCTCTTGGTATCTACCATCTGCTTTCAGGAAAAAAAAATTGCCCTAATAATCTCCCCATAAATGGCATTTTTATTGTTTGTGCTGTCCTCGTAAGGAAAAGCCAAGATATCTGGAAATTTCTAAATTAACTAGAAATTCATTTTAAGAACTATGAGGTTTGTTCCTGCCTACCCAGCAACAGTTTTCATAGCCTGGGTTTTAAGATCTGCCAGGGATTACAAGCATGGCCACTCTGCATAACAACACAAACCAACAGCTAGTGTTTAATATATATTTCTGTCAGTCAAAGTAAATCAAGCTTTATTTCCATGAACCCGAGAAATTTTCTAAAGGTCAATGTTACTCTTTGAGTAATGAGGTCATCTATTACATTACATTGACTCCAGCTGCTTCAGGAATAATTCACTTATCTCCTTTTTCTGTTTCAGTAGGGCGGTTCAATGAAAAATTACGACCTGTTCATTGAAAGAAAACCAGTGAGAAGGACAGCGATCCTCACCTTACTACCTCAACAGGTTCTTCCCAATATTACTGCACGGGGAGCTGGGTGTTACACGCCCTTTTCTATTTCAGATCCACAAAACAGTTGCCTGATTCATGAAGCTGACAGCACATCATGACCAGCAGATTACAGGCACGTCACTTGACACGGGTAGTAAGAGTTTTTACAAACGAACTTAAATAGGTTCTGCTGATTGAGGGCAAAAGTTTAGTGCAATTTTCTGACTCTTAGCAGCTAGAGTGAAGAGGAGAACTGTGTTTTTACAAGAGAAAAGAAAGCATAACCAGCAATCATTCAAATTAAGTTGCTGCCAGGTGTTCAGTACTTGGAGGAAGATGTCTTTCCTCTGCAACGTCCCCCCCGAAAGATCTGCAGTGGAAAAGCATGCTTCATACTTGTTTCATCTTACAAGGAATTTTCTTTACACTTTGCTTTTGTCCCCCCTCCTGAAAGAAAAGCAGTTAAATACGCTGCTTAGAGAAGACACAAATTAATTGATCTTTCTCAAGAGTTCCTTTCTATCACTAGCAGGCTATTAGCCAAGTCATTGCCAGTGAGTGAAAGGTGTGGGTAGTTAAGGCTTGGCGGTCTGAAGATGTCGCGCTGTACGGAAAGGTAGTGTCCCCCCACTCTCCTAATAGCCAATAGCGTTTAACCCGTGAAGTAAGCAGACGGAAGTGATGCTGTAAACCTAG
>Ga0065711_1035174_pt1 | contig 22697 bp, 14 predicted proteins | sample Hoacrofraction12_FD_59098 | JGI IMG/M metagenome (GOLD analysis project Ga0065711, IMG submission 59098) | Hoatzin crop microbial communities from Cojedes, Venezuela - Epithelial fraction 12 v2 (version 2) | ecosystem: Host-associated > Birds > Digestive system > Esophagus > Crop | place... | reverse complement strand
CCAGAGGCGGGGGGCGTGGGGTCGCTGCTCGGGCCCGGCAGTTCCGGGATGTGACGGTTCCCTCGTCCCCCGTGGAGCTCTGACCGGCACCCGCCATTCAGGTTTCCTGCAGGATTCGGTGCTGCCGTCCCTGCCCTCCGCCCGGCAGAGCTGGAGCCCTTCGCCTTCGCGCTCGCAGCCCGGCACCTGCATGGAAGCAGAAGCTGATGGTGGCCCGAGGTGACGTATGGCCGAGAAGTGGGCAGCCCGTGTTGTTTTGCTACAGCTGTGAGAGGACGGTAACCTTCGGCAGGCCTCGTGGCCGGGATTTTCACTGTATTTCCTCAGTTAATCCGTTTTGTTGAGTTGGAGCCTCAACTGAGGCCTTCCTTTAGCATTTAAGGAGTGTTCTTAAGTGTAGCCTGACATACTTTGTCAGGAAGGAGGTCTGTTAGGAAAAAGTGTGTATACCTCCAGAATTACTCTAAAGGTTATTCTTAGTGTACTAGAGTCTGAAAAAGAATTGATCACAACTCTTTGATTTTTCAAGCTAAATATTTCAATCGGAACACTGTAATAGCATTATATATTTTAAGTAATAGACATGCTGTATTTGGGTTATGCTTTGTAACAGTTGCCACATTTATGAAATCTGTAGCAGATTGAAATCCAAGTTTTTCTTTTAAAGGAATATGTTTATCTTGTATTGTGCCTGTTTTGCAGATATTTTGGGGGTTAAAGGATTTGAACTGCAGCTGAATAAAACTAGGGCTGAAAATTGAAGGATGGCAGCAAATCCTTCGGGACAAGGTAGGTTTTAATCTGAGTATTCAAGGGGAAGGTCTATGTGTTAAACGTCAGTGAAGTCTCCAAACCCAGAAGTTTAGTTTATAGAAAGAGCAATAAGGGGAACAGAGGCAGGAAGGTGGGGCTGAAAATAGCAGAATGTGAGCAGGCCTTCTGGAGAAGTCACAATGTGTTAAATGGTTGGAAAGGACCACTTATGGCTAGGGAGCTCTGAATTACTGTGCATTCCTTCATGCTCAGGTTGTGAAGTGCCTGTGGTGCTGTGATTGTTTCCTGAGTCGTGTTTCAGACACTTGCGATGCTTGGCATTGAACATGACTTGCAGCGGTCAGCATCAGGGAACAGCCTGAAGTCTAATATATACCGTGCCATGATGGCAGCAGCAAGACCCAGGCAGTAACAGCTGTCGAAGGTAGATAGCGAGTGGCCAGGCCTAGGAGGAAAAGCCAAATAAAATCATCATGCTAGCTCTGATGAAAGGTTTCTTTGCTTGATGACACATCTGAACTGCCTTTGTAAAATCGTTCAAGACATGGAAATGGTCCATCTACCAAGCTGGGGCACATGTCTTCTTGGGGGCTGGGGTGGGGTCCCATGGTAAATTGAAGGAGGGTCTTAAATTGCCCCCTAGAGGTGCTTTCTGGAAATCTTTTTGGAACTCGGAGGCTTTGCTCTTCTGTGGGAGAACTGAGAAGAAAGAAGCTTCTCGGGTACGGCTCTTCAGTTAGTGGTTACGAGAACTGAATTCAGAATTTGGTTTCCCGGCAACTTGAGGCTTCTTCATGCACATTTGTGTATGAGCGTCCTTATCTGGGCAGTCCCGCAAAGCTGGCTGTAATTAGTTCTGAAGTGCTGAATAGGTACCAGATCACCTGTGTGGTTCCTCCCCCACCCTCCCAATGGCTCTCTGCTTTCAAAACAAACACAGAAAAAATGTGTTAGTCCAAAAGACAGATTTTACTTGCTATTTGATGAAAAGAAGGTAATTTTTGGAATGCTCGTTGAACTTCTGTGAAGAGAGAGGAGAGTACTCTAGATTGCAGATAATCTTTTGTTTGCAAATTTTAATTGTAAGAAGTTTTTGGTGTGTAATGGTAGATCTTGCTTTATTCTATGAATACCAAGTCTGCATCATTGCAAGGAATAGGATGTTGTCATAGAGAGTTAAAAGCTACCTTTCCTTAAATGTGTGGAGTTACTGAGAAGTAGAATGGGATTTTAGTGCCACAATACCTTTGCTTTCCTCCAAATTCCAGAGGCTTATAATTTAATAGAGCCTTGGAATCTGCTTTTATACTTTGAGGTACCTGTTAGAGACTCACTAAAGGAACTGTTTAATTATCATATGAAAATTATTTGGACTAAGCAGGCAAGAAACGCTGTCAAGTTTGATCACCCAAATGAGCCTATAAAAATATATATCTAGGAGAATTAGAAAGGAACAGGTAAATATGAACAACAGTTAAATGCCTTTTTATCTTGGCCAGATGCAGTTTAATAGTGAAATGATTGAGACAAATGCTGCATTTTCATTCGCTGATTTCCTTCTTCTTGGACAAAAGGAATAGGGATTTACTGAAACAATCACTGGAAGGGTTATGAATGGTGGCACTTACTCAGATGGAACTGTAAGGATGAATTAAACATTAGCCTTCTACACAGGTAGACTGTGTTTGTCATTTTTTTGTACTAAGTTTTTTCTTTCCCTTTTATCAGTACCAGGTATTTTCCCAGGCGTTAACTGAGGTTTCTGTTAATTGCAGACTCGGACTACAAAGGTTAAGATTTTGTGGACTGGACTTCCTTTAATTCATTATCCTCTTAGGAAAGCATTCTTGATTAGAATTTCAGAGATGAGGATCTGCGTATGAGTGCAGCAAAGCCAAATAGAATTGAATGAAAGCCTTATTTCAGGCCATTAGTACCACACGGAACTGAGTGCATGAGACTGACTACAGCATTTAAAAGGAATGGAAAAGCTTTTAGCATGCTGTGTATTGTCCACAAGATGAACTTATAGAACAGGGTGATACATTTTGGTAGGAAGGGAGAAAAGTCGGCTTCTAAATTACAGAAATTACTTTCAGGTGCTTGGTAATACATGGCTTCTGCAGCAATACTTTGCAGTACTTGCATAACATGTGTTAGGCTGCTGTTGTAATGCTTTCGCTTGTACACAGCAAGGCCAGAGCATACCTTGCGTGTTACTAAATTAAAGACTCCATGTGTGAGTTCTCCTAGTGGAAGCCCTCTGAGATGAGAAAAATGTGGCTGTGCTGAGGAAGGAACTCTCCCTTAGGTCCCCACAAAGTGGAAGAAATACAGGTACTGCTTCGGGCAGGACTTTACTTTTCTGACAAGATGAATTTGGGTACAGTGGAGGAACTAAGCTCTTGAACTCTAAGCTTCAGCCTGTAGCAGTTCTACAAGGTCTCTTTCTGTACTGGCAGTTGTTTATCCTTTTGGCCTAAAGGTATGAGAGCACATTCAGTAACACAGAGCAACTAGATTTAGCATTCGGTTCACCGAGTCTCTTAAAAAGGAAGATGGTGCTGCTCTGCATTGAATTAGTGTCATCATCTACAACCTTTGCTGCTCTGTATCTGAGTTTGATCTGTGTGCAGGCGTGGTACTTGAGGGCTGTAGCATACTTCTTCCCTGGAGAGCGTGGTGGCCATAAAGCAATCAATGACTTACATTCAGCTGTGCATGTAGCTGCTTTCTGGAGGGACAGACAAAATACTAATACATCTTTCAGTAATTCAAGTTAATTTACTGAATTACTAATATGCCTTTTATTTTGTTGTCACACAATATATATGAAAACATATCCAGATGTGTATTGTTACTGAAAAGTATTGATGTTTAGCAGACTGTTACTTGAAGTTTAGTGATGCCAGTAGTCATTAGCTGGAGAGGAAATCTAAATACAGTTACTCCATCCTTTTTCCCCAAGTGCTGTGTGTTTAGTAAGCTGTTTCGATTTTGCTTTTTGAGAGGTTGCTGCCTCACTTCATGAAGCCTATCATTTATGAAAACATGCATTTCAGTAAAGAAATTGCTGTGAAATGCTTTCTGAATTGAGCAGGCAGAACAGTGAGCAGTGATAGTGCTCTTTAACGTACAGAGCTTAGAGTACACCTCCACCTTTGAAGCATTTTTCCAGGTAGAAGTGTATCTTGAACACAAAGTGACGGAGGGCTCCTTTCTGCTGTTACACATCTAAATGATAAATAATGCCTATTAGAAAAAAATTACACATACTGTGAATTTGAAGCAACCAACAGATCAGAGAAAAGATGTGAGATGAAAAGTAAGAACTTTGAAATAGATAAAGGTAATACTATTTCTTGCCATGCAGAGTTAGGTAGTAGAACTAATTGATGTAGATATCAGTGAGGTGGGGTGGCAGAATTAGGTGTTAGGATTAGGTTAAAGAGTGAAGCTTGCTGGGAGCTCTTAAAGCTAACAGTGTCACTCAGCAAAGCTTCAACCTTTTCTGATTTTCTGCCTTTCAAATGCAAAACATTATGCAAGTAAACTTTTAGCTCCTGCAAAGAGCACATAATTGAATGCTTTATGTCAGAAACAGAGGTGTCAGAAAGAACAGGTTTAAATTTTAAATGTCCTGAGTTTGCTGCTTTAGAGAGTAGTCTGAGGATCCAGGTGCGCAGTTTGACATCTGACACTGCCAGTAATCTATTTAACCGCCTTGAATGGGTCATTTTGTGTCAAGGTTCTTGTGTCTGCAAAGCAGACAAGAATATTATTGTTCAAACTCAAAATAGTAGTGCAACTCATCCCAGTTAAGGGAAGTTTAAACTTAAATCTTTGTTAAGAAATTGCTGTGTTTGAAAATCTACATTTCCTTTCACAGGTGAGAATCCGGTCTATACTAAGGATGGCTTTTTTTTTTTGCATTTCACATTTTTAGTACTTGAAAGCAGAACAGAGATATCAAGTCTATGGATGAAAAATTACTTTATGGTTGAAGTAGGAAACTTCTGTAGCTGTTTCAGGTTGGTCTTTATGGCAGCACTTTGAGATCCTGGGCAGGGGAGAATCTAAGTGGAAGTCTTGCTTATGTTTTGCCAGGTATGATGAGTTATTTTTTAGGGATGCCAGAGTTTCTCCCTAAAATGGATTTCTCATGTCCCTCCCCCTCCACTGTTAACTTTAAAATGAACAGGTTGCTTCACATTTTAAAAAAGTTTAAAATACCTGTAGGAACTTCAGGGTGCTCAACTGGGGAGCACTAGCATGTACGTGTTGGATGTCCTGCTCAGTTTCCTCAAGTAGACTTTTTTCTACTTACCATTAACAAATTGTCTTTAACAATTGACTTCTTCAGTACAGCAGGTTGCTGATGGGCTCTGTCTGAATTTCAGATCAAAATACTACCATTTTTTTAAACGTTAGTAGTAGAGGGAAAGGAGAAAGAAGAAAAAATACTTGGGTTTCTTCTGAATCCCTCTAGAGTTTCTGCCAAATGATACTGTAGCAAGACTCATACTAAAATGGACGACAGTAATCTTGCACAGTTTCTGATCACAGTTTAAAAACAACATTTAAAATTTTATTGTTACACATCTCAAGCCTTTCTGAATCATACCATCTGCTTCATGATAAATGAAAGCATATTCAGTATTTATCTTTTAGCTGACAGGAACTTGCATTAAAAAGTGGTCTCCTTCTTGTTGCCTCAATCACTGTATCTTCTGAATTCCAAACATGCATTTGGATTTATGCGTTTTGGCATAAACAATCACTAGCAAGAGGCTACTGAGTCAAGTATTAAGCCTTTTGGCTGAAAACGTGTAGAGTGAGCATACAGACATGACTACTTTAGCTCAGACTCAGAAGAGTTATTTCTTCAGTTGTCCTGCTACAGCATTGTCTCCAGAATTTATAGGAAAGTAAGGTCTGGGCTAGCTCAACTCGGAAATGTTGAATCTTCACTTGTTGGCAAGCCTTTGTGTCTCTTAGAGCACCCATTCAGCTGTGTTTTAATGTTTCAAACTCATTCCAAGTGCAGGGTGTTCAAAAAAAGATAGTGTACAATGCCTAAAGAGCAGAGAAGCATCAAAGACCTGAATCAATACGCTTGCAAAACAGAGAGTTTAAGTGGAACTAATGTCATGTGGGAAAGAGAGATTAACAGATGGGAAAATAGCAATTAAATTTAATTTAAAAATCTGTTAACAACAGTAAAGATGGTTATGGGTGATCTTGTGTAAAACCACAATAAAATGTAATCAAGCAACTCTGCTCCTTTCAAGAACTCTGAGACACTGAGGTGTGTACATTAGGCGTAGTAAAAGAAAATAGTGAGGTTTGATAGCAAGGCAATACGGATGCAAATTATTATTTGCGGTTGAAGGTTTCTGCCTGATAATTTTCTCCTTCACTGAGCCACGCTGATGGAAGGAGTATTGGGCTACGTAACTGAGCAGCAACAGAAGATTTCTCAAAGGGGATGAACTTTGAGTGCAGCTACTGAAAACACATTTGAAATCATTTTACCTCGACATGCTGGTAATCCCCTTAAGAGTTACCGTGTCTGGCCTTCCTAACAGCTGGTGAGCTACCATGTTTTAGTGGTGTTACTACAACAGCGCTCAGCACGGGGGTGGGGGCACAACATGTAGCGGTTTCCAATGGGAAGGGCTTTGACTTTTTGTGTGGAGGCAATAAACGAGATAACTTGACTTTTACTTTTTTATGACAGTGTAGTGGCTTGATATTTATAGAACAGCAGCAAAATAAGAGATTAAAAAAAGTATATTCTTGACATGAGGAGTGTACTTAGTGGCATAGAGGCCTGTGAGGGTTGGCTCTGTAGCTGTTGTCCTCGGCTGTGCTGTACAGACATACACAAGTCCCTGCTGTTGTCCAGTATCTGGTTTATCTGGTGGCCGCAATAAGACCCGTTACCATAAGAGTCCTGTGTAAGTGCAGCAGTTTTGCCATGTTTTCATTTAGAAAACAACTTTGAAAATACACAAATAGCAGCTGCTTTAGGGGTTTTCTAAATTCCCTTAGTCACTCTGCTTCCTGACCCCATCTCTAATACACAAGGTCCCTTTGGGAGAATGATGTACAGAGCAAATAAAGGCTATGTTCTCGTATTGTGTCCAGAGAGTTTAATTTTGCTTCTCTGTTCCGGCGTTGTGGTCATGCTCCACGTGGTCATACTCAGAAAAAGGATAGTGAGTGTATGTAAGGACATCAGTATGTTAAAACTAAAACCTTTCTGCATAGATTGAATAAAAGGTTGTAATTTTTTTATATAAGCATGTGTTCAAGCTTAGTGGTCCTCTCATTCTTACTGTTACGTATGTAAAACTTGTATTATAGTTTGGGTTCACTGGCATGAGGAATTAGGTCCCGTGAGTGTATACTTTCATTATTATCACTGAATTGTTATGTTCCATAACTGCATTTTAATATAGAACCTGGTAAGTTTACTTTTTTTTGAAAGGCAAGTATTTGGTCATGTACCTTGTTTATAGCTCCAGAGCTGGCTTGGGAAGGGGTAGGATCTAATGAGTTAGAAACCTGTAGTTTAAAATGTATTAATATGTATGATGGTTTAAGGAAGCTATTTCATGTTGTAAAATGAGAAAAGGAAAAATGAAACTTACTTTATAATAGCCTTTCAGATGGGTGCAAAGCTTTGAAGATCAGTGTATTCATCGTAGTGTCATATTGTATGGGGACTTTTAATTCCACAAGTTTAGAGATGGGTCATAAAAATCAAGTAAATCTCTAATATTTTTTGTCATTCCCACCAGGTTTCCAGAATAAAAATAGGGTTGCAATCCTGGCAGAACTAGACAAGGAGAAGAGAAAGTTACTTATGCAAAACCAGTCTTCCACAAATCACCCTGGAGCCAGGTATTTTGTGTTCTTAGACCTGTTTGGACATCACTGATTACATCAAAGGAAAAAAAAATAGCAAGTGAGCTGTAAACTGTCATAAACACTTATCAGGAGTGTTTTCTGACCATCCTCAATAACCAGCCGGAGAGACCTTGCACTTCAGGAACATACTAGTGTTTAGAATTGTTTACAGACCCTGAATTTTGGCTTACATAATTTTCATTTGAGAAGGGGAGAAGCAGATATACTTACTAAACTGTATTAAAGTCAACCTTAAAGAAGAATCAGGTAGCAGGCACTGAGAAAGCATTTAATTATTAAGCTAAAATGCCCTAAGGAATGGAAGCAGCAGACCATTAGTTCAGGGTACTATCTGTTTAGGGAAGACAGTGATGGCAGGGAGCGAGTTATCCTTGAAACTCCCAGTGTGCATGACAAAGCCAGTTTATGTTACTGCAGGTCATCTTGTAAAAGACACTGTGTCGCAGGATGATTCTACACCATAAGGTGTAATAATCTAATCTGAGTTTGGGAGCTGTCACTGGGATTTCTCCCATTTAAAACAAAAAGATTAGATTTTTGCCATAAATCAGTAACTAGAAAATCACATGCTGCTTCACGTGGAGAAATCAGATAGTTGAACTTTTGGGTTAGCATGAAGTGACTGCAGTGCCATGTTCTAGACACAGTATGTTACGTGCGCTATCTGTACAAGAGTCAAATACTCTGAATACAGTCGGAGTGCTGCCTACGTCTTTTTTCAAGGAGATTCTAGGCCACCTTTAACCTTCATACTGAAAAAAAAGCATGCAGAATGTTTGAAATCGCGTGAGTTAGATCTCAGAGTGACTCTGTATACAGTTATTATTCAAGGAAAATGATTGATTAGAGAAGAAAATAGAAATACCATACTGTTATGAACATCCCCTGACTCCTGACAACAGTATGTCCATACTTCATTTCAAGTCTGTGGAGTTTCTGGGAGTGCTTGTTTGCTTTCTTTTTTCTTTAAGGAAAAATAACACTATATGCTAGTGAGCAGATTTTAAATGTACTAATTCTGAAGGTGGAGGTGGGAGGGAACCTACAAAGCAGCAGTCAATCTCTCTGCTTTGGCATGGTGGGCGGATGTGTGATTTTTGAGAAGCTCACAGTTCTGTGGCAGGTTTTGGACCACAGAGTTGTCAGAAATGAGACCACAGAAATTCTGCGAACTGGCAGAAAAAAGCTTAATGTACCTAAAGCACGCAGTGGCATAGTCAGCGTAAGGATGAATGAGTTAGCTGATTTCTGGTCTCGACATATGGGAATCCTCTATCCAAGAACAGAAGACCTCTTGAAAAGTGTCAGCTTATGATGAAGCCTTAAGATTATCTAGAGAAATCATACTGAAAAATTAGAGGGTACAGAATTAAATGCAAAATATCTTCAACATAAGTGATAATATTGTGCTTTAAATAAACTGAGTAGTACTTTTCTCCAGCAGTGAAGCTTATGTTAATATTTGTCATAAAATCTGTTCAGAGGATTGCTGCTTAGCTTTCATTATGCATGTAGGCGTAGATTTGACTCAAGATCTTTTAATGAGTATGGCCGCTTTTGAAAAACTGACTTACTAAATCAGTTGTTGACATTGAAGCCGCTGGGAAAGCTCTGTTGATGAGTTTGCTTGGATCCCTTGTTGTCTTTCATACTTTTGTCTTTGTGGCTATGGAGAGCTGGGCTTTCAGCACCAGTCTCCGTAGTCAATTTCAGAGGTAGCTGTGAATTGCCTTGTAATACAGCTCTAATGGTGGTCCTCACTGATTTCTGTCTGGAGGATGGCTGATCATGTTACTTGTAGAGACTTGGGGAAAAAAGAAGTCATGCTTTTTATTGCCTCTTTTTTGGTTAGCAAGGTGGACAAGTCTTAAGACGTAAAAGCCAAGAAAATCTACTTAGGAATTTTAATTTGAAACCTAACATATGCTGCACTGAGATGCGCAAAATCAGTAGGTACTCTAAGCTATCATCAGAGGATCACTGCTTCAGTTACATCAATAGGAAGCTCCTTTACCATAAGCAGTGATCTGCCGCCCACCTGCTGAAGAACCGGTCACATATGGAAGACTGCAGAGTTCTTGGTAGTGCTTCTGTTTATCACAGTTGTTTAGGACAGTCACTGAGTGACTGACTAAAGTTGAAAACACAAAGCTGTTGTTTTAAAAATTGCTGACGTTGTCTAACGTTGCACCCCAGTGGTTCCACTGACTTCAGTGGGATGCCAGCCATGAGCAAAATCCGCAATAGGCTTCAGGACTGTGAGTCTTCTGGGTTTCATTTGGCATCGGTTGTTTATGCTAGGTCAAATGATACAGCTATGGTCGCTCCCATTTTCCTTTATTCTGTTATGTTAAAAAAAAAATTAATTCCAAACAATAGTTAGCAAATGTCAAGCTGTGAGTCAAATCGTCAGCTGTGGAAGTTGTGAAATATATGGCAAGAATGGCAATGACACATTTTTTTCTGTGCTATGTATCATCTTGTGCTTTTTTGCAGCATTGCACTTGGAAGGTCACCACTGAACAAGGATTTCCGTGATCATGCTGAGCAGCAGCACATCGCAGCACAACAGAAGGCTGCACTGCAGGTAAGCTGATACAGTCAGGTAGAGTTTAGCCTGGCTCTGCTGTAGGTCTGCATCCCTTCAGAGGCCAGTCCTGCACCTAGAGAAAATGAAAAGCTGCTTTCAGAGGTTAGGTTTCATATGTTTCTGTATTTGTCACAAATGAAGGTTCTTCTGTTATGATGAAAGCTTAAATCTGTTGACTCATTCTCCCTCGATATGGTTATAAGAATGTAGCCTACAATATCATCATAGCTGTTTTGTATACCTCAGTCAAGAATCAGTTTCATCGTACTTCTGAATGTCTCATGAAGCATAGGGAGAACTAGCCACACGGATTTCCTTGGTTGAATCTGAGTAGATGCCAAATAAATTCCCTGCAGGTACAAGTGACAGGGTTGAAAGATGTGGAAAACTTACTTGTACATTTACAGGCTTTGATTTGCTGCTATTTTGCTTACGTCGGGTGAGGTTGATTTTGGTGTTGAAATTGGAAACTGAGCAGGAAAGCCAGTACACAGCCACCTGCCTTCCTGGCACTCTAGACAGCATGATTTGGCAGCGGGCACAGAATGGGAAAAATGTTGAGATGTGAACTAGCAACACTGTTCATGTATCCTATGCCTTGTTGTGTTTCTGTTACCCAGTAAAGGCCACGTGTTGCCTCTCCTAAATGAATGGGAGCAGAAGTGAGCTCTGTGTGGTGTACTGTTGATCACAGAACACTGTAGGCTGGAAGGATCCTCTGGAGGTTTCTGGTGCAGTGTGCTGCTCAAAGCACAACTGACAGCAGTGCTGTATTGGATTGTTCAGTGTGTGGTCCAGTCAAGTTTTGAATCTCTCCAGTCATGGACTTGTCACAGCCTTTGACTCTGGGTCTGGCTCTGTCTTCTCTGCATCCAGTTGCTGGGTATCTGAAAACAGCTTAAGATCTCCCCTCAGCTTTGTCTTTTTACAAGAAGCTCAGTCCTCCCACCATCCCCTTGGATGCTGAGAGCTCCAGCCAAGCACCCAGCCGTCTCTGTTGGTCTACCTCCAGCTTGTATCTCCAGGCAAACACAATCGCAAGTGCAGCCCCATGGGTAGCTTCCCTTGACTTGCTGGTTGTGCTGTTGTTGATGCGGCCCACCGTGCTGCTAGCCTTTATCACTATGAGGGCACACTGCTGGCTCAGGCTAAATCTGATACCCACTGGGGCTTTTCTCTAGTGGTGGAAGGAAGGAATACGCGGGCCATCTAGCTTACTGGAGTCTAGTGTTCGAGCTGGGAAGGGCTATGTAGGATTTTGCAAAGGTGGTCCAGAGCCGTAAGCAGCAGCTGCCCTCAGGTGAACAAGCATATATACATGACATGAGCAGAATGCTGTTGTCCCGTGCTGTACAGGAGTGCGTCTGGTCGCATGTCTCTTGTGCAGGTAGCCTCAGGTTGTGTGACACTACTAACGCATGCTTCTGGCAGTCGTATGTGGCAGCTGTCACAAACCAAGACCTGTGAGTTGGTTATAGATGGCAGTGGAAGCACAGTGTCCAGGCAAAGGAGAGCAATCAGGAGTTCATTTCCCACTCTCCCCACCTCCATGGTATTTGCTGAAAAAGGAGCAGCAGGAAATGGCCTAGTTAATTCCCTTGGTGGGCCCTGTTCAGATGTGGCTGATATAAAATGATGGTTTTGAATTTGACTACCAGAGTTGAGGAGCAGACTGGGAGAAATAAATAATTAATGCTGCAGAAGCTGTGAAGTCTTGAATTATATCAGTGCTGCAGGGAGCTACACTTTAACAAATGTTTTTCTCTTTCCAGCACGCACACGCACATTCCTCAGGATACTTCATAACTCAAGACTCTGCATTTGGAAATCTTATTCTTCCTGTCTTACCTCGACTTGAGGCAGAATGAGGAATGTTGTGTCTTGGAACTGCAAGGTCTGATTTTTGTCCATAGCAGGAACTGCCTGACCTTTTAATTTCTTTACTTACCTTAAAACCTACTTTTTTTCTGGATTTTTGTGGTTGCCTTTTGGGAGTGTGAGCTCCAATGATAAAAAAGCAATGTTGTTGAACAGCGATTTTTATGCTGTATTTCTGTTCCTCTGTCAGGTCAAAGTCAGACATAAGACTTCCGTGGTGTGTGAAGTGCATAGCGCTTGCTCTTCCCTGTTTCTGTGCTTCCTTTAAATAAATGTCCAAACCAGAGTCATCAAGAGATGCACACTCTGTCAGCATTTGTGTTTCTTATTATTGTTTATAGGTACTGTATTTGACTTTAATGAAAGACAAAAGTTACTCTTCTTCATCAAAACAGACATGAATTTATCAAGTGCATCAGTGAGCCTTTTTTTTTCTGTACGTAGGAACATTGCTAGTGTACTATTTGCTGTTGTAGTATCATCTGGTCTCAGGTCCTTAGGTATAGTGTGCCTGCCTCTTATTTTGTTTTGTGAAACATGAAAATGAATTAAAGTGGGGGAAAAAAGCAATTGTTTCAAACAGTCTTTTAACAGACAAAAGAAGTCTTTTAACTTCTGTGGACATTTCAGATGGAAATTATTTTCTGCAAGGACAGTTGAGTTTGAAACATATTTTGCTAGTCATACCTCTTTCAATACTTTGTGTGTTTTCGTTCGTTTGCTTTTTTCCTTCCTGTTTTTATCTGTGGTAACCAATTCCAACTCCATGCTGAAGGGATATTTGTTGATCTTAAGGTAAATTATTTTGGATTTGTGATCGTGCTACCATGCCTAAGTAACTAAGGGTGAAAAATAGTCCCTGCATACATGTTCTTATATGTCCACAGCTTTACCAATGCAATTATAGTAGTGCATTGATTGCTTTACCTATGGAGGCAAGTTTTAGAAAACAAAAAGAATGAGAACTTAGGTGAGAACGAGAAATCAGAAAGCATCTGTTAAATTGGTGCCCATTTGAAGCAGCTCTCTCCTTTGCAGAAACTTAGCTATCCCATGAGATTTCCAGGGGTGTAGTCTACAGATTTCCTTAGTGATGTTTAGGGTATCCTGTTTCCATCTGCAGGGGATTGCTCCAACCCAGTAAGCATTACTGAACTGTAAGCACTGTTAACAATTCCATTCCTCGTGAGTAAGAAGACAGAGCAAGGGCCAAGAGGTCGGTGCAGGCGTGAGGAAAATGCCACTGCTTTCATATACCTCAGCTGAGTACAGACCCTTGCAGAAGCTGTAGCATATGGAAACATTTTCAAGAAAGAGAATCTTGTGGAGAAGACCTGATAGAGCTTAAAGATGTCCAACTGTAACATGGACTGTTCATACCATGTGATTTTTTTTGAGGGATCTGATGTGGTGTGTCAAGGGAATGATGATGATTTTTCTGGGCGATACAGAAAGGAGTACTGTCATTTCTGTTTTCAGTGGTTGGCTCTGTGTGGCTTTTTAATTACCAAAAGTGCTTCACCATGAAGCTGTCCTGACTACTCATTATTCTGTAGTGTGAGCAGAGTACCTTAGACACTTTGAAGAAAAAGATCTGCAAATCTCTGTGTAGAAGAGGCAGCTGTGAGTCAGTCCAAGCTTGGAAGCATACAAAGGCAAAGAAGGTAAAGCAGATGTATCAAAGTTTGGATTTTAGATTTTAGTTTAAAAGTTTAGGCATTTTAACATTAAAGGATTTTTTTTTTCTCTTGAGAAAAGTGGCAAAAGAATGTCTGTTTTCACTAGAAACAGACCCTCTGTGCTAGCAGATTGAATGATAAAATCTCTCAGTCTTGCTGCACAGACTGCATATGATCCAGGCAATCAAACAGTAAAGATCCTTCTTTGGAAAGCTATAGTTGCTCCACTGAAGGAGTTAAACTTGCTGACTTTGTTTTGATCTCAGGTATCAAAAGATCTGCGTTTGGAAATCCAGGGCCTGGGCTCAAAGATGGAGGTATTCGAAAGAGGAGAAAAATTGACACCGCCCTTGTAATATTTTTAAGTTATAAAGCCTTACATCATTCTGTGTAATTGTGAGAGACTTGGTGAAGTATGTAGATATAATTAACTGTCAAAGATACAAATGCTATATATGGAAGCTGCTATCTTAGAAACCACAGACTCTAGCAATTAGTGTCAGATACATCGATTTCTTGCCACTCTTACTCTTTCCTTTCTGCTGTTAATCAGTATGAAAACCATTAATCTATCCCTGTACAGTAATTTCAGCAAAATCTTTTATCCTGTTGGAATTGCATGTTCAAATTGAAGTAATTATTAGTTAGAATATAACTGAACCAGGAGGTGTCTGGGATGTTTTGCTTCTGGCAGTAACCATTAACTTGATCACATAAAAGCAGAAGGCTTGTACTGACCTGTGTACCTAAAAGTGTCTTAACACATGTAATCACTGAAGAGTCATTTTATTTCATTTGCTACAGTAGTAATCAGCCTTTCCACTCATCACAGGTGGCGGGTGTAGAGTCCATGTCAGAGCTGGATGGTGGGGTGAGAGCAGGTCACGGTACTGGGTAGGTCTTAACACTAAACAGATCAGGTAGCTGAGGGCTAACACACAGTGAGGTTGGACTTTCTTAGTGATGGCAGAGTCATAATCTGTCAAGAACAGATGAGGTAAAGCAGTCAAAGATCTTGAACTGAAGTGCTGAAAGAACTGAACCACAGCTTCTTTATTCTTAGCTCTGTGGTCTTTTTCTTCCACTAGAAAAATTTTCTTGTTTTCCAAAGATGCTCACCATCTCCCCATCATTGTAGGCTCTGGAAAATGTTCAGTTTTAACACGAAAAGCCTGACCTGTAGAACACCATGTGGTTTCATGCTACTACAGGGTTTTAGTTTCAATTTTTTCTTAGTATTTTCACTCTACTGATCTCTTAGAAGCACTGGTATGAAACTAATCAATAGTATCTGGCATATTTGGACTTTGCACTTTACATCAGAACACAGAATACTCCATGACCCTCGTTAATGGAAAGAAATTACAACCCCTGATGTCACTTGCCAGGAACTTCCTAGTTGCTTTGATATGTTCAATCAGTTAAAATGGCTAAAAGCTATTTCTGCCTTCCTGTGCAGTCAAAACTAGCTGTAATTTGGAAGTCTTGTGAACGCAGCTGGGTACCACTCTGCTCATGCTGAGGAGTCCTGTCTGAGGTAGACCCTTTGGATGGCTCTAGTCTTTTGTTAGACCACCTGTGTCAGTTGAGACTGGATGTCATTTATTGCCTTGCAGCACAGCAGAGAGGTCAGTGCTCTGAACCTAACCTTGTAGAAATGCATGAAGAGGCCAGATTTTCCCATCTTCAGAAGCAAAGAAGAGGAAGGTACCAATTGTCAACCGGGTAACGGGGAACATGAGCTTGAATTGGTGGAAGGAAATGCAGACAACTGTGCCTCAGAGTGCAGAACTTTTTGTGATGTGACTTCTCATTGTGTTAGCAGTGTTTCAGGTACAGAGCACAAGGGCTGAAGGAGAACGATGAGCCTAGAACGCTGCAGCATACAGTCACAGATGCTTGAGCAGGCAGTGACTACCCCAATGCGTCCTCTTAAGCATTATGATAGTTAAAACAGGACTTGGTGTATTCACCAGAAAGAAGCATTGCTAAGAATAGCTGTCTTATGCAGGGGATGTTTTTTCACCTTGTGTCTGCTTGAAGGTCTGTTCAAAAGCAGAAGGATGTCCGAGACAGCAGCTGGATGATTCCTGTTGGTCAAAATTGTGGCACTGATGATTGCTCATGTCAAACCAGCTCAAATAGCCAGTTTTCTTGAAGGGCAGAATCGCTGCACCATGCTATGGACTTGTGCTGAAACTGAAGCTGATTCCCATGTCCAAGGGAAGAAGTAACCAAAAAGACACATGAATCCTAAGGGAAAAGCTAATAGGAGGCAGCTCTCTGCTGGGTGGTCTGTGTGCACAGATGCCTCTGAAAGAGGAGGTGGAGAGAGGAGGACGGATTGTCTGCCCCCGGCTGGAAGAGTCTTCTCATCTGGAGCTTTGTGTGCCTGATTTATGTTTTGCTAGTGCATGGAGAAAATCCTGTAACATCTGCTAGTAACACCATTGTGCCTGGGAAGTCTGGTAATCAGTGTGTTCTGAAACACACTTGAAGGCTGTAGGGAATCCTTGGGTTAAAATACACTGTACAGAGCTTTCGGAAGTGAACAGTGACTTTGAGGACTAGTGGGCAAAGTGGATCTGACATGCTGTTGGGTTAAAAGCTCCAGTGAGTTTTGGCATTTGTTGGAACCACAGAGTTTGCCCCAGAGTCTTTACAACAAAGACAACACCTTCTCCTTGTTTCCAGGTTCTTGTTCTTGGTAGAAGGAATCAAGTGACTTACCTCCCTGAGGAAATGACTTTTACACTCCTTCCATGAATACAAGTTTTCCAGAGAGCAAGAAAGCAGCTTAAATGCACCAAGTGGAGAAAACTTGATTAGTGCAGTGGGACATTATAAAAAAATGATACTTTACTGGTGAGGAAATGGCTCTTCTCCTCATTTACTCCACTCTGCCAGCTTTGTTCAGGCATCATATTATGAAAGGTGGTGTCACAGTTCTCAGCCTGTTCTCATTAAGGCTTCCAATCCGGATACTTCAGTATCAGTGGATGCTACTTTTGGCATGCAGGTTGTGTCTGGAAGTTGTTCAAAATCTACCTTATTTTGCTCCCAGGTGGGGTACTAGTTCATTTAAAAGTGGAAATCACAAGCTTGCATGCTGCCTTCTCTATGTGTATATGTTGCACTGTATATTAGCATATGTGTATTACTGGTTGGTAGAGCGTGAGTTTCTTTTAGTAGGGAAAGATGTCTCATTGTAAACTATATATATAGATTTATGGACATCTTTGCATCTTCAGAGGCTTTTTCAGTGTGTTACCTGAATCCTCACGAGGTGAATGAAGTTACTGTTATCTTCAGTTTTGCAGATGGAGAACAACGCCTGCAGGTGCCCAGAAAGCCTGTGGAGTTGTCAGGATTAGCTCCTGGTTAGTGAGCAGGTGTGAGGCATCATGTGGAGATGATCACACTGCATCCCAGACGAGCAGCTGGCTCATCTCCCCCTCCTAGAAGGTGCTGAACTCTTTGGTTTCCGGTTTGCCTTTGCTTTTGTGGATAGCTCAGTGCTTGGGTTTGTTTTTTCTTCAGATGGTGAAGACAAAAGAGTAGGTCAGGGTTTGGGCCTTTTATGTTTGAAATTTTGGGCAGGGAGGATAGTGATAAAAAGATAGCAGTATTGTACTCAGTGTTTGGAAGCAAGGGCAAGTGTGCTTCCTTCTTTGAAACAGTGACCAAATAAACTTGCCCATTATGCTGGGATTTAGCCACCATGTCATGCCATAGGTAGAAGTAAATCAGAGCCTCCATTTGCCTGGATGACCGTAGACTTTCTGCATCGGTCAGTGGGTGGCAAGTGGAAGTGGGAATGGCCAGATGTGGGCTGAAGCCAAAGCTGCTGTCTCCATGTTTCTCTGCCAGCGAGAGCTGTGCACAGCTGGCTGGCAGCTGGGACAGGGGTTGGCGGGGCTGTGTGTTTGCAGCTATGTATTGTTACAGCCTGTTGAGGAGAGACATACCAAGAGCAGTTAGTTTTCAGACTCTGCCCTAGCAAATAGCGTGTTAGGCCAAGGAAAGCAGAATGGCCCTGCACTGACCTGTGTACCCCCTGGCTGGCGGGCACGCTGCAGTGCCAGCAGCCCTGGCAGCCACTCGAAGAACTGGGCGGTTTCTGTCCCATCCAAACGAAGGTGTATTGTACTGGCTTGGCTTGAAGCTGCTCCATTCTGAGCATCGCCTGCTTCCCTGGACTTTGAGGTTTTCAAAGGCTAACTTACCCTCTGAGCTGAGCCTGGGTATATGTCCCATTATGACATGTGCGCAGAGAACATTTTTGGCAGATTCAGGCCTAATCACTTTCACGTCTAACATCTTGAACCAGTCAGTTTGCTCTGTCAGCAAATGAGATGATTATCGTGTTGTTTTGGATAGACTGCTTTTCGTTGATGTGTTTGTTCATCACCTGGCACAGCAGAGTCCCGACATAAGACGGGTTGCTAAGCACAGGAAGTCATTTATAGTGGCAGATGTTGTTGGTTCAGCCTCTGTTACTGGTCTTCGTTTCAGCTGAGCATTCCTAGTGCAATCAGAAAAAAATTACTCTCGTTTATAGTAATATCCCCCATGCTACTTTGTATCTTAGTCCAATGATGAACTCGGAGACAGGGTTTCAGAGGGACCTGCCAGGACGATGTCCTGATGCCCACATGAGGCTTTGGGCAGTGGTGCTGCAGTACATCATAAGAGAGCATGACACCAGCACCACTCAGCAGAGCTTTCTGATGATGCAGTCTGGTCACATGTTAAGGGCAGCAGGTGATAGTCAGCCATCTAAGAGTGGGAAGTCTCAAATCTAACAAGTGGTTGCTTATCTAAAACTCCAGCTCGGTGATATTCTCCAGGTCTTAGCAAACTGCTTGCCTCAGCACATGGCTGAAGACATCTCAGTACAGCAACTGAGCCCTAAAGCAGGTGGGAAATGTGGTGGTTCTTGCTCCTGTGGTTATTACTTTTCAGCCTTTCTGTGCTAATGTGGTCTTTGATTCTGCCTGACCTGTTTATTATGCCCTTTTAGACCTTTGGAATTCTTTTCAGAATTTTCTTAAGACTTTCTAGGGTAACACCCATCAGTACTAGCATTTCTTCCCCTGCATACACATTCATCTCACTCAGTATGTTGTGTTGCTCCTCCAACTCCACTTCTTCCTTCCCATCTGCCTCCCTTCCTTGCAATATCCCTTACCTTAGCTACCTTGTTACACCATAGCAAATGTGCTTTAATGAAGCTCTCTATTTCAGTACTAAACAAGATGTGCTTACATTTCTTGACACATGCAAGAAGACGGACCAGAAGGTTACTTTTGGGAGCCCTGAGAGTGCATTCAGCTGCAGAAAGGTTCATGACACTATTGGGTAGCTCAGCATGACCCTGATGTACCCAGATTCATTGACAAGGAAGTTGTCTTTTGCAGTACTTAATCAGTTCTGTTATTATTGGAGAGTGACATTTTATTGTCTAGAGCTTGGCAAGCCAAGTCAAAAGAAATGCTGGCCGATTCCAGCCTGAGGCCAAGCCCGGTGGCAGGAGTGAGGGATGCTACCTGATTTTGGTGAATTTCAGATTAGGTGAGCACCAACACCACCTGACAAAGCTCACATCAAGCCATCTCAGTCCAGAGCTCTCTGGGGCACAGGTTAAGGTGAGGGGATGTGAGCCTTCCCTGCCCGTACCCACAGAGAGCATGTACAGACCTCGCGTGGGCAGTTTGCCTCGTCCCCAGGCTCTGACCCCGTGGAAGGCAATTGGCGCAACACAGAAACTTTCTTCTGCTGCTGGATTGTAAGGGTCAGAAAAAGGGGGCAAAGCAGGTGAGCGGTAATTGGATAAAGGTTTCTCTTGTGGGCCTGGGGGCTGCGAGGTGAGATGCCAGTGCCTACCTTTCCAGCATAGGTTTGCATTGTGCGTGTGAGAGCACCTCCGTCCTTTTGGCCCTGGAGAGAATTTGGTGCGTTTGTTACCCAGAGACAGCCTCAAACTCCATCTCGCTGCTGGGAAGGGCAAATGTCACCTTAAATGCAAAAGGATGGTTACGGCTGAGTGAGGAATACTTCTCCCTTTCCAAGGAAGCTCCTGGACTTCAAAATATGCTTATTCTGTGCTGGTCCTTGTCAGACCATCTCAGAAGGCAACAAGAAACCCCAGAGGTAAAAGTTCACCACCCAGAAGCAGTCTGCCCCGCTCTGTCCAGGTCTGGGGTTTGAATCTGACCCCTGCACCACAGGACTGCCCAGATATTTACAAAGGCAGTCTGCTCTTGATCTCTTCTGATGGAGCTCCTTCCCTTTTGATAAATGGTGGAATAATCATTGGAACAAGGACCTGACCCTGGGTTTTGCACAGGCCGGGTGAGAGCTGGACCCACAAGGTAACAAGGCCAGTATTGCTCCAAGCCCAGAGTATTCATTATGACAGGATCAGTTCCAAAGAGGAGGTTGAGAAAGATAGGTCAGGAAAATGCCTATCCTGTGCTATAAGTATTTTTATGCATGGTCAGGACAAGCATAATGCCAAACTGAAAGGAGATGAGATCTCTCACTAGTTCACACCCAAATGGACTTAATACAGGGCTTTTCCCTCGCTCACAGGACACAAATCTCTGTCGGATGACAGTTCAGTGCCTCCCAATTCTATGATGTGTTCAGTATGCATTGTGCATTCCAGGTAGATATGTCAGTATCAGTTTCTTCCTTGCTTTTGATACTTAAACAGCAATGAAAGCCAATGCCTGGCCTCCTCCCCCCTGCTCAGCTCTGTTTTTCTTTCCTGTAAGCTATTTCCTGCAATATTGTTTTCAAGTGGCAGAAGGAAATATACCTATGGGATTTTCTAACACATGTAGTATAGTGTAATTTATACAGCCCTCTACCTGGCAGCTGAACTGATTCCAGAAGTATCCCCGTAAATAATATTTACAGTGAGTTACAAAATGCACCTTGCAGTCCCCCATAAATATGAAAGCTTTTCAAAACTGAGACCATTTTCACAAGGAACAAAGCAAAACACTGAATCACTGCTGCGGTTCTTACCAGTCTGATGTGTAGCGCGTTGTTTACCAGCAAATGTTAGCTTTCCTGCATCTCACAATGTTGGCATTTCACATAACAAGTGGGAACTGGGCCCTTAATTCTTTGGTGTTCAGTGTCTGGGTTTGGAAGTGAAAAGAATTCAAAACTCAGATAAGGGAGGAATCATCTTTTGGTGACTTGGGGGTTCCAGTTGCAGGTAAATCACTTGAAAGACTTCACTCTCATTAGCAGCCAGATGATGATCAACAATTATGCCATGGTGCTCTGCTCTATTCTGGCGTGGCAGGGGAAAGGTGGGAATGTCTAACCTTTCCGTGGAGCACTCCTTGCAACCAGAGTGTTCCAAGCGCGGAGTACCTCCTTGATGTCATTCTGTCCCCAGGTTTGTGGAAGAACATTATGAAGCAGTAGCTGTTTGCCTCCCTGAACAGAAACAGAAACCGAGTCACAGAAAGCGGAAGTGCCTTGCTGAGGTTATCTAGTTATGTGTTGGCAGAATACAGGTGAGAACCCAAATGTCCATATACCAATATACACCGTATCTACACCTGCTTGTACCAATGGCCCATCAACTGCCTTCTCTTCAGTGTGTGGTGAAGATGCCCAGTGTCTCATCGGATTTCACCCATTCTCTGGGCCCAGCAGATCTCCGGGTAAGGCACCTCAAAAAGAATGAACACACACCCCACCACCACCAATATCCTTGTTACTGCACGTCCCCCCCCATCTCAGCTTGTAGAAACGTGTGCATGTTTTTACAGTTGATAGGTTCTCTCATATCTATGGAAGGATGAGCTTTTAGTCATGCTTTCCAGATCAATTGTGAAGCAGAATACGTACAGTGCACTGCAGATGTATATGTTTACATCGCTGCAATAGTGATGTATTCATTGAACACACATAGATCTGCTGTTCATCACACACCTTTAAGCTTCTTGTCTGCACTGCTCTCTCATCACAAACTGTCCTGGAGCATGTTTGAACAACAGGAAAACTACCTCAAACAGCATTTTTTTTTTTTTTTTTTCCATCAAATATTTTCTAATATCTCTTCATGAGGTTCAATCATCTGCACTTAAAAAAGCATCCTAGATGAAAAGGTAAAAAGCGGAATTTTCCTGGAAGAGATCTGAGAGTGTTTCTGTAGGGGGGACAACTCCAGAAGAGCAAGAGTGCAAAAGCCTCCAAAGATGGCATATTTTTTTTGTATCTCAAGAAACTGTTTTGAAGTGGTTTTGGCCCTGAGTAGCAATGCTTTAGACACCTCATACCTGACTTGAGGTACTGGTTTCCAAAGAAGCTTAGAAATACCCTTGCTTGCCCAAGAGTGGTCCCAGACTGTTCCTCAAGACGCAGTCATGAGTCACATTCAAAGCCTAGGTGTTGAGGTAAGAGGCACTTTAGCTTCTCACAGCATTTATCCCTGCTACCCTTCTGGTCTTTAACATCCCATTGAAAAAGCCCCCCGAGCTGAACAGCACTTGCAAGCAGCAGCAGCACTGTGTGCTTATCTCCTTGAGACATTATCCTGCGCTGCTGCTGCATGCAGCTCTGGGGAATGAAGTCCCTGGTGTGAGCCGTAGGGTGTGTTTCCATTTAAAGCACTGGGACAAAGAATGGGGCCAAACTCTGTTTTCAGTGGTGCCCAGCAACAGGACAAGGGGCACAAACTGAAGCAGATGAAGTTCTGTCTGAACATGAGGAAGAACTTCTTCCCTCTGAGGGTGACGGAGCACTGGAACAGGCTGCCCAGGGAGGTTGTGGAGTCTCCTGCTCTGGAGATATTCAAGACCCGCCTGGACAAG
>Ga0065711_1035173_pt1 | contig 22697 bp, 11 predicted proteins | sample Hoacrofraction12_FD_59098 | JGI IMG/M metagenome (GOLD analysis project Ga0065711, IMG submission 59098) | Hoatzin crop microbial communities from Cojedes, Venezuela - Epithelial fraction 12 v2 (version 2) | ecosystem: Host-associated > Birds > Digestive system > Esophagus > Crop | place... | reverse complement strand
ACCACCCTCATTGTAAAGAATTTCTTCCTTATATCCAGCCTAAACCTACCCTGTTTTAGTTTAAAACCATTACCCCTCGTCCTGTCACTGCTGTCTCTACTAAAAAGATTGTCTCCATCTTTCCTACAGGCTCCCTTTAAGTACTGAAATGCTGCAATCAGGTCTCCCCGCAGCCTTCTCTTCTCCAGGCTGAACAAGCCCAACTCTCTCAGTTGACATTGCTTGCATGTTGCAAACGTGCTTTAAATTATTTTGTCACATACTGTTATGCCATTTTCCTTTGTTAAATGATACTTTGATTGATTGCAGTTCTTGATGCCAATCAGATTTGTTTCTATAAGAGGGTAAGTAACTCTGTAAGTGACATTGGTTATATTCCTGTACCATCAAAGTATAGGGAATTCCTATAGGAATTCCTACAGGCGTAAAAAAATTCTACTTCAATTCCATAAAAAATATATTAAATATTTCCATGATAACCTCTGCATATACAATAAAATGCAAAGTATTAGTAGATTTTAAACAAAAAGGTGACGAAAATTAAAAGAGTCCCTGGAAAACAGATGCACATTGGATTTTGGCACAGACATTAACTGAACTGAACGTCTCTGATCATTAGTCAACAGCCAGCTTTTACATATTTAGATTTCATTCAGTATGCTGAGTGACCTTGAGAATTTCACAAGCTGTGTGCCACCACATCTCCTCTTTTTAAGACCCTTTTGGATCCTTTATTAAGAACTGCTATCAACCTTTAAACCTACCATATCATTCTTATTGTGTGTCAATACCTGTCACCACTGAAATCAGTGGCAAAATTCAGTAAGGCCAGAATTTCATCTTATGTACGCATTCTAAGTGGATGCCCTGCTCCAGCTGCTCAGGCAGCTCTGTCAGGTTGCTGAAAAAGTCTGTGGCTGGAACTGAGCAGAAATTTAGGGAAAAAAGGTGAGGGAATGAAATGAAAAAACTGTTCAGTAGCTTATGACGGGAGTCAGAGGAGAATTAGCAAATGGACTAAAATATTCAAAGCTGAAGAATCTTCAGCAGGGTATGTGATTTAATGAAGCCTATCTCGAGAATGCAAAACAGTCCAGAGTTCTTCATCTTAATCCCACAAATCCAAATAGTGTCTCTGCAACGTAATTCTCCTAAACACTGCTCTGTACTTCAGACTTGTGCGGCTGTAATTATTCTAAATTGCTGATCCAGTGGTTTGTTCAAAACTAATGGCACGCACACCCTATATATCCAGAACAACCAACTTAATAGGCAGTGCGCTTTTGCAGGATGTGTGAATTTTTATACCATGTCCTGGCTCCATATTCTGCTGAAGCAGCTTTCTTGTAAATGAAAGTCTGGCATTACTGTGTCATGAAGCTATTTTGGTATGCATAATATGAACTGGTGAAGAATTCAACAATTTGTATTGTATCCCAGTTTGTATTTTCCGAGCAATAAGGTGTCATTAAGCCAGCTTCTGGAGATGTTCCCATAATTTTATCTAATTCTCTGCTCTGAATGGCTGATTTCTGTGATTTCACTAAATTATTTAAACTGGATGTCATTTCTTCCTCTGAGAGCCATGGATGTAACTGGAATTAGAGTGTTTTGTTTTCTTTCTCCTTCTTTCTCTCATTTTCTGACTATATTATCGCTTCTATGTTTAATACTAAGTGAAATTAACTGTAATGATGCAGGAGAAATTACTCAGCTTCATATCAAATTGCAATATAGATGATGTTATCTAAATTACTAAGATCTATTTGGAAGTGGAACACAAATGATATAAAGTTATGTAATCCTTATGCTGTAATTACTTCGCCATATGTCATGTGTTTGCTATTTGAATGGAAAATGTAAGCTTCAACTAACAAATGTGACATTTGGATATTAAGGTATCTATATTTCTAAAGCTCAGAAGCATTCAACAGCTGATCTCAAATGGCAAAGTACAGTTTAACTTTCCAGAATATTTCATCCTTGACTTTTCATAAATGGTATCTCTTTAAATATCTCCAGTTTGAAGAGACATTCTGGCTATGGAAATGACATTTTGAGTAAGACTCAAGATATTGATGTATGACAGACTATTCATTTGCAGTACAGTATCAAGACCAGAATTTCAGAAAAGCTGCCCCTCTTTGAAATTCAAGGAGCAAAGAATAGTAGTTATCTGTTTGAGTGTCAAAACCTGTAATCGATTTTAAAAAGAAGCTTATTGAAGAAGAGAATAGATAGAATGATAGGTAAACAGAAGGGAATATAAGAAGTCATAGACTGTTGGTGCTAGAGGGGAAAGATGTGATGAAAATAAATTCTTGACACAGAACAATTCACATTTCAACAGTAATTGTAGCATATACACTTTTGGTACTATTGGAATTAAGTTCAAAATCTTTTGTTAAACCACACTAGAATTTCTCATATTTATGACATAATATTTTTTTAAAAAGTCGATGTTTCGAACGTAGCAAACATTTCCATCTAAACCTGAGGTATGCCAACTTGAGGACAGTAGATTAGAAGCAGAACTTGTTAATTTTAGCCATTTTTTCTTTGGGAACCAAATCCTGGAAGTGAAATATATACTTGCCTAGAGGCTTCAATCCGGTACCAAAACCCATCATCAATGGTCAGATCTGGATACTCCACCCGTCCAACACCAGATCCCACATCCCACAGGAAGCTCACCTTGCCTTTGCGCATCTCTATGGCCAAGAAGTCAGTCTGCATGTAAAATATGAAATTAGAAGCAATCTCATACTTTAATTAAAGGAAGTTTTCCAGATTTCTTCACATTTCAGAAGGTCTAATGAGGCATCAGAAACAAATATACAGACAGAGAAGTATGAACACTAATTCTCACAGTGGTCTAAAAACAGATTTTCTTTTTCCTGCTTTCAGTGGCTTAAACTAGGAATCTTAAACCAAAGATGGAAAATTACTCCTGTCAGTGATGTGCAGTAAATGACTCCTAGACTTACAGAAATGTTAATATTGTAGCCATCAACGGAAGGATTTAACTTGGAGTAATGTTGTTTGTAAAACATCCATTGGATGGCAGAAACATGCCAGGATTCTAGGCTAATACATGATGCCATCCAGCCTCTTCATTTTGTATTAGGTAAATAAAATATATATTACAAACTGTTAGAAATAGAATACTTTTCCCATTTACTGAATTATCATTGATTATTCTGGAAGTTTGTCTGCTATAGGGCTCATGGGAAACCGAATCATTCATCATTTCTATGCTTGGAATGGTAGTCTTAAAATTACAATAAATAAGAACTTTGACTGATGCAAGATGATTAGCTACTTTATTCCCAAGGGAAAACCCACAACCAACCCCAAAATTACCCTGGTTGCACTGTTAATTTTAAAGCTCTAATGTAGTCCATGTACAAATCTTCCATTTCATATTTAGTTGAAATAAAAAAAAAATAAAAAAATTATTTTCTGGTCATATTTTAGAAGTCCCTATATTAATACTAAAGACAGCAAATGTCTAGATTATCTTAGACCCTCTACTACTGCTTTGAAGCCTCTAGGAGGGGAAAAAAAGTCTTTCTCATCTTCTTTCTTTGTCAGTAGTCTGATTTGATTGAGCAACGCTGACATGAAAAGCAGGAGACAGACTTACAAACTTGGCACTTCCAAGGTAAAAAAGCAGGTTGTCAGCAACTACAGTCTTCACATTGACAATGACGGTGTTGTATGTTCCCTTCTTTATTTCTGGTCTGTATGTGCGAATACAATTGCCTCCGGAGGACACGGATACTTTGATCTTCAAAAAAAGCATAGCAGAAAGAATTCAGTTTACTGCTTATCATTCCAGAATTAACTTTAGATGCTTCCAATTAATTAAAAGCACATTACACTTTCTTTTTTCTTCCTTCCCATTTATGTATTACACGTACCAGGAAGTTGCTTAGGTATGCACAGGAGGTAGAAATGGAATTGTCTTTCTGGGATTGTTTATTAAAAGGCAGTAAAAGCTTTTTTTGGCATTCAGATTTGAATGGACGAACAATATGGACTAAAAATAGCTAGAAGATATGCTGGTCTGATGCACACAGCAGTGGAATTCTAGTAGTAGAGATAGTTTATAAGTGGAATGTGTAGCCAGGAAAATAAGCAGCACTCCTGAACGGATTACAGCACCTTGCTATCAGGTAGACAGGATGATCTGGTTTTTCCTTATAATATCTTTCATTATGTCAATTTAAGACACCTTTTAACACTTATTTTTAAAGCAACAGTTGTGTCTATCACTGCTTTTACATAGCCCCTAATGGAGTTGGTATTCGTAATTAAGTTGCATTTTCACAGCTGAATGACACAGGCATCTGGATGTATGTGCTAGTTTCCTCAGGCTCTGAGCACAGATAAAAACAATATACTCTTCACTTTCATAATGCCGGAATGCGCATAATGAGAGTACAATGGCATTTCAATTCCAGCTAGACATGTTTATGTATTGGAGTAGATGTACGTAAGGGTATCACCTTATGCTTAGGGCACACTTTGTCAAAAAGGAGATCCATTATATGACCAAACTCACAATTTCCCTATCTCAGAAATGCTGAGCAGTTAAGTACTTCAAAGCCTTCAGACAGAAGACGACTACACCAAAACCATATCATCACTGCAGCCTGTCTTTCTATTGTGGTCAAATTTCATCCAGTATATGGAATACACTTCTTTCCCAGGATCCTACTATTCTGTAGATTTTTTTTTTCCAGTCATTTTCCAGGAAGTTTTCTGAAGTACCATCTTCAAGAATTTTTTTCCTTTTGCTACATTAGATCACAAGCTGAATAACCTTGGTATTAACTAGCTGATCCTCGAGTTTAGATTATTACTGAGTCAGGGAGATGGACTCCGAACTCATTAAATGGACTGGAAATACAGTCTTAACTCAAGCTTGCGTCCTCAGAACTGCTACTGGACAAAGAAAGCCAAGAATACGGGAAAAGCAAATATACTCCGCAGTTTCAGTGAGTTTGAGATGGTGTTATTCTCAAATAATTCAAGTTCCATGAAATGAAATCAGGGGCTTAGTATCAGTGCTGAGGCAAAAAACCACATTTTTGCTTTCACAAAAAATCAATGATGTTGTGACTCTTCTGCTGTACTATCATCCACAATACTTCTTAATTAATAACCTTTCCAGATATGTTGCTACATATGTTATTCATTTAACAAGGGCATGTTTAAAATGAAGAAACAAGACAGAGAATGAAAATCATCAGAATATTCTCTGATTATCTGAGAAATTATACTCCATTATTTGCTCTCTTTACACATGTCTAGAACTGGGAAGGATTCACCCGGTGGAAGAGAAATAGAAAAGTAGAAAATAAAATCCTAGCAATACTCAGAAGGTCGTCTTACTGAGTAAGAGGGCTTACCGAATTGGCTTGCTTCCGAGCTTGGTTTATCAGTTCTTTTATCTGAGAAATGTTTTTCCCTAAGTTATCCTGAAGTTCTTTGATTGGCTTGATTTTATCTAGCAGGCGATCTGCTTCCTTTTCTAGGGTTTTAATACTGGAATCTGCATCAGCAACTTCATAAGAAAGAAAAAATCAGAGTTTTAGAGAAGAGTGGCAGGGAGTAATTATACATTGCAACAATAAAATCCTAGAAAATTCTGCATACACAATGCTCAGGTGATTGTATACACTACCACAACGTATACACAGACCAGGAAGTTACCTGAACAGAATAAGATAATTTATGAATATTTAGAATCAAGTTAAAGTAGCAATAGTAGCAAAGGCAGGTGTTAAAGCAGGCTTTTGAGGCAGTGACTATGCTTCAGGTCAGGATGATACTAATGGAAAACATTTCCTGTATCAAAATACACTTACAAATGACACATTTACTTTCTTTTTTTATGAACTCCAATTTTGAAGAAAAATGCTAGATTAATTAAAACTTGTTAGTTTCCGTTAGTAATTTCTGAAACAAGGTTAGAATTAACTTGCGGTTAATTCTTTAATTAATTATAATGAACAGCTGGACGGTGGCTTTATTCTGATCACAAGTTTAAAATCCCATATGCGTACTGAAAGCAGAAAAAAAACCCAACAATGGCGGTAAACTGCAAGTGTTTTCTTTTTTTCAGGTGAATTTAGTAATTTGACCAGGATATTTTTAATCACTTTTTCTTTAAGCTTCAAATGGCTTTTTTTCTCTCAATATACAACCAGTGAACAATGCCCTCTCTGACAATTCATCAGCAGATCTAAGGATTGCAACACTTGGCTAGCATGAGGGTATGAGTTTGTGTGGATGACACCGAAAGAGAAAAACCTGCATTTACCAGAAGAATGTATACTGAATGAAAAGAATAATAGTAATGATAATAATAATGACAATGCTTAGATAAAGCATGAAACTGTGGATATCTAGTTTTTGAATAGTCACCCAGACACTAATACCAAACCTTCAAGATGATTCTTAAGGTTTCACATAAGTGAAACCAATTACCAAGTCACTTCATCTCAGAGCCTTCAAAAAGTAACTATTTAACTATTTCAATCAATGTGAAATGGAGAGCACCATGCAGAAGCTTTGGTGGTAAGCAGTGAATCACTGTTTACTGGAAAAGGCACAATAAAAGCGGCAAGAAAGAAAACGTACGTACTGATTTCTGTAGGCAAGATAGGGAGACAAAGAAAAGAGAAAAAATGGAAGATAATGTAAGAAAATGTTTTAAAGACCGAACACAAAAGTAAAGTAAATTAAGGGACAGGATTAGTCTAGAAAAAATTTATTACCTTTTATATATTGCATAGCTGCAGAATGAGAACTCAGAGCCAGAATTTTGACATACGAGAGACTATGTCTACTTTAGCATGGAGTTGTGAGTGCCAACATACTCACTATATACATCTGGAGTGGTTTACTCTCTATTTACTTTAATCTCATTCTGTAATCTGAGTATCCATTAGCAGTTGGAGAGTGGTAAAAGTGTAATTCTGGAGAATAACTTCCAGTTAAGCTTTATCTGACATGAAAGAGTTTGGAAGTGTTAAGACCACTCCTCAAAGTGAACAAAATAATGGTGACTGAGGACAATCAAGAGATTGACTTCTAAATTATTGCTTCTAACCTCAACTAAAATGCTAAGGCACACATAGTCTTAGAATACTTGCGCTGGGACAGATGGCCTGGTCTACAACCAGCAGTGCCAAGAAATTACTGCTTTTAGGCTGCTTCTCAGTTGTTCATCACTACTCTGCCAGAGGTTGTTGCCTCACAGATCTGCTTGTTCCATAACCCACCGTAATTGAAACACTCTGTTTCAATACATAACTACTTTTCATATTGTGTAAACTAGTTTGGACCCGTCTGCCTGATGGGGATTATACCTGTGGCTCACATGTGTACATCAGTTGATGAAGGGTCAGGAACTTGCAATACGCAGGCAGTGACAACCAACCATTGGGATTAACTCCTTTCACTGGCACAGCTACAATCTGAAGAGGATATTTGCCCATAGAATGAGAACGACAGCCTCCTAAACTGGATGTTTTTGGGTGCCCAGCTTCATCAAGCTGACCACAATCTGGGGAGCCCAGGTCAGTTTAGAAATTAGTCCTATGGCAGTTTTGTAAAGACTGGTTTTGTGGTCAGCCGTGGTTGTATACTCCTATATGATGTGTTCCAGTAATCTACAATAAAATGTGTTGTAATTTAGAATTCGATTCTATCCATCATAGCCAAAGTAAAACTGCTAAAGCAATTGTCACATCTGAATAACAGAATTCACTGTCAAAAGAAAAAAGCATACGAAAAACCATTCCCAGGATCTTCTTATTCTCTTTCTTCTCGCGTGTCTTCAGTATTCTACCAAAACAGTAACATATATGACAGAAGTCATGCATTTCTCCCAGAACTGATTATCTGACTGACTGAAGACAGGATTAGTGGATGGAATTTTACCTGATTCAAGGGGTGAATTTCCAGGCATAATCTTTGATCATTCACCTCCTAAATACTTTAGAAAGTACTCTGCAGAACAAATCTATCCACAATATGTTCACCCTGCTGACATTAGCTTTTTTTCCAACTACTAGCAGCAGTCTTTTAACATTTAAAATTCTTTTTATATTAAAGTCAGGAAAATAGAAGTGATAGAGATTTCTTTTATCCCAGCATACTGTAGTAATGCTATGTGAGTGAAATTCTGGAGTGTCTCTCTTTCATTTTCCAATGTGAAATGAAAACCACAACCTAAAAAACCCACCACCAAATGACCTAAAAAAGATCTTACTGTTCTTGATAGGGTCCTTCACAACAGCATTTGTTTTCGCCACATCATCTGCAAGTTTACTATAGTTGTTTCTCAAGCCCAGGAGATTCTGGTTGAGGTCTTTAATCTGGGCCAGGACGTCATTTGCAGTATCGTTGGCTTGTTTTGCTTTATCTTTGGCTGCCTGTACCTTTATAGCTGTATCTGTAGGTAGAAAAGGATAATGAAATGATTGCCTGAAGTACAGAAGTTTCCTTCACACATCTTAAGATCAAAGCTGGGTCAAAATTCTACCATCTTCAACTGTATTGTGTAGTTCTTTGAGAGCTCCTACTTCACATGTAGTAAGACATTACTAATTGTAAGCGTGGATTTCAGAATCTGGCCCTTTATGTCTTTTTTGAAATGTCAGATGCACCTGAAGAAGAGAAAATGCTCCAGCTCCATTTGCATGCAAAGGACAAATAATTTTTATTAGGTAAATATTTGTGCAATTTTGGTTTTGTTGTTGACTCACTGCTTAACCTCTGACCAACTGTCAGATATGTGTGATGCTTCTAATAGAAACAGGACTTTCAAGCTCTGACATACAGAGCACAAAAATCTAACTCCGCGTGTTTCAGTTGAAACTGCAACAAATAATCTTGTGAATCAGGAGACCAAGGGTTCATTGACTGCATTAATCACATATATCCATAGACATACCTGGTGACCTTGAGCGAAACAATTAGTCTAAGGCTGTCCCACCTCTCTGCCTGCAAAATGGAAATGAATTTTCTACCTTTGGGGCAAAAACATTCTTTTTTTAGTTCTGCTATTGATAAATGGTAAAACAGTCAGCTAGGTATTCAAGTAGGTGTTTATTCAAATTCTGTGTTAGTAAATCAGATTGCTTTAAGGCTTATCCGGCAGCTGTTGAGCAGCTCATGGGCTGTTGCTATGCTGGGATTACACCGCATGGTGAGCCAGCATCACCGGTTTTACTGTGTTAGGGAGCTACCAAATTTTCTGAATTCCCACAGATGGCAGGAAGTGAGCAAGCAGAAAATGTTGTGGTGGACACTCCAGCTTGCAAGGGAACCCATATGAACTCCCACTCTACCACCACACCGCAGTGGAGTCTTGGGACCCGCAGGAACCTGCTTTGCCATCTGCTTCCTGTGAAACTGTTCTTAGGGTTGCTTTCCCCTTGTGTTCCCCAAGGTATCCTCATGTCCCTCAATCATCAGAGAATTTAGGAGTGCAGCTCCGAAGTCTGGACACCTCTGAAAGAGCCATGCAGAGATAGTGCCACTTCTCATACTGACTGGGCTTCCTGTGGTAGTCCGTGAAGTTAACAGACTGCATTCCAGTAGTGGGGAAGGCACACGAGGTTGTAATTTCTTTCTGATTCTGACCAAGAGATAGCTGATAAGAATTAGTTTATACCAACATTTGCTTGAAGCAGATTGCATGTTCCTGATTCTCTGACTGTGTGAAGACATGGGAAACATGGACATTTTCTCCATTTGAAGGGATCAACAGTCTAGGTTTCCAAGTGGTCTCCTAGCTAGGTGCTTCTCCTTCTGTGGAACATCTGATGTGATCAAGCCTGTGACCTGGTGAAGCATGTGTTGCTTCCTAAAGCCATAGAGAATTGGTGGGTTTGTCCTGCACGCTGTAGAGTTACATGACGCTTTTTACTTTCTTGAGTAAAGATATATTATACCTGTGCTCCAAACAAATTCACCCTTATTTCTGAAGTTTGGGCTCTGGAAAGCCCACAAAATACAATAGCACCTTGAAAATAGAACTGAATCTTTAATAAACCATTTTCATCATCAGTACTGACAGGTGAAAGAACAGAGAGCTCCGATTGCCTTTTCTCACTTCCTTTTTTCATCATATCTCAGTATCTCTTTTTGAGGCCACTATTAGAGGTCATGCACCTTTCTGGCAGAGTGAAAGTTGGAGTTACTGTGTTACTTCCCTCTGTTGGTCACACAAATTATATTTATTTTCAGCCACACTTTAAATTATGACTATTCTGCACATGTGGGTCCTTGTCCTAAGGTGACTACCCATCTATCCCATTTTGCATCTTTCTGCTTTTATTTGGCTATTAGTGTAGCATGGACACAACAATTATTAGTTTAAGCTGCTCTCTGCTTTCTTGAATCCTTGAAGAAGAAGATATATGACAGGGTCATTTCCACCCCCATCCTCATTGGTTATTTCCCTGTTGGACAACTAATTTACTGCATTTTCTTATCCACGCCATTTGCTTGCTCTGAGTTTCATTCTTAATACACACCCACTTGTTTATATGAGTGTCCTTGTCCCAAGCGCAAGCACCCTGTAACTCTAATCTGACAAGAGTCCATTACACTGCTAATGGTTGCATATTTCATATTTCTTTTACTTGTTCCATATTTAGTATTCTGTGTCCTAAGGTCAACTGGCCTTAGAGGTCCATTTTGTTTGACTGAGACATCCATCTGTGCACAAGGAGAGAAACAGTCATGTCAACACTTGTGGCCAAAACCCGGCAAGTGGCATAAGATGAGTATGACATATTGAAACAAATTTTTGTGAATGCCTGATTTCAAGGATCTCTAAATCTAAACCAACACTTTTCAGTTATCTGTAATCTTAAAGCCACAAAAATGTGCAAGATGAATAGTAAATTGTTTTTCATGCCCAGTTTTTACTTGCAGTCTGAACCTTCCAGACCATCACAAATCAGACAGAATATAGATTTTCTTTAGAGACTTTTCTTAAAGCACATCTTCAGTTTATAAAGTGCTCCTTGGAAAAAACAGCTGTAGCAAATTACATTGATAAAAAACTTTTTCTTCTCCAAAACAAACATTCACTGTCCATTATAATGAAACTACGTTGAAGGTCCCTGTCTCTCGCTATCACAACACAAAGTAGCTGACATCCCAGGACTGTGGGATTTTAATGCGTGTTACATTTTTTTTTCCTAAATCTTTTTTGGCTATACAGAATTACGACTGTGCATAGCACTTCAGAGTTCACTGAGGAAAGCCTATTCCAGTTCTAAGCAATTTACAGTCTGAAAAAGATGTACAACAACAAACTGACTGGAAGTGATACTGCAGCATAAAGCAATGAGAGTGTGGTAGAAAGGTATGACAAGACCCAGCAAATTTCCTCCTGCTTTTTCTGTAAAGTCAGTAAGTCTTTATTCTCCTTGTGTTAAATTATACTGGTTAAATTATAATGGTTCATTAAACAGTAGCTTCATAAAAAGACTTTTCACATTTAAAGACTATTTGTCTCAGATTGAATCGTAGTTCCTGATGTGGTAATTCTTTTCTTTCTGAAACCTTTTGCAAACTGCAGACGTATGGTACCTTTTACCATGCCAAAATACAAACTGATACCGTGTATCTGTTTTCAGTTCAGTTCTCTCTCTCACATTGCTCACCTTCTCTTATTACAGCTGCCAATGGTCAAAGGAGATGTAGTGTGGACACAGGCAAAAATTAATCAGACAGATGTTAAGTGATGGAAAATGAAACAAAAGAGCAGGGATGAGTCAAGTGTTGCAGCACTTTTCCAGCTTACCGTTAGGAATGGCTGACAGCTTTCCTAAGGTTTCATTCAGAGCTCTCAGGAGAATGGAATTCTTCTCATCTGCATCTTTCAGCCTGTTCTGCATGCTGTCCAGGTTGTTCCCCTTTTCTATAAAAAGTACACATAGTACAGAAGCTTTCACTCTTTGTTTCCACTATCTTTTCTTTGCACATAATTTAAAATGCATAATAATAAGCAAGCCATTTATCATGAATTTATTATCTTGTGTATATAAGGGAGTCCAGTAAAACTGGTTGTAGGGTTCACTGATAATCTTCTTCTGTTTCTTTAAGTTCCCTACTTCCATGGTATCTAAATGCTTGAGTTCCTTGAACTGTTGTATACTTATCAAGGGATTTCCTGTGGTGTACAGAGGAAAGAAAAAAATGACAATCACAGATGGTAAGATTTATGCAAATTCACACAATGTCCCACTGACAGATTAAACAAGTGTGATGTTTAGTCATAGCTTTGATTCTTAGATTAAGCTACTACTGAAATTTTTTTCTTAGGAAGGCTGTCTGGGATCAATTGAGTCGAACATAGTGTGAAAGAGGTAAGATCGATTAGGTCAGCTTCCTGTTTCAATTAGACTGGCCAGACACCAGTTCTCTTGGATCTTCTCAAAGACAGCCAATGTTGACAGAACATCTGAGGAAAGCACATGAGGTCACCCTAGCGCTGATCATCAATACGAAGAGAATACATTAACAACAGGTTATTATGAAATAAACACACTAATTATTCTATTTTTTTGGGGGGGAAAAAGCCCATCTAGTAAATAAAATTCATAGCTAAGAATTTGTTCAAATCGAAGAACTAGTACAAATCAAAGGCACAGGTGTGTCACATTCAGTACATTGCAGACAAAACTGATGTTACCCTTTACACAAAAGTTCTTATTCTTCAGCAGCTGCTTTGAATAAAAATTATGGAGTTTTTTTTGAACCATATCCAGCATAGCAATAATTTTTCAAACTCTCAAAAGTGAGATTCCAGATAAGGTTATTCCAGATAAGCTTTACAGCTATTTAAACAAACATTATTTCAAAATTTAAAAGTAAAGTTTGGCACAGAAAATGGTACTTAATGCTTAAACTACTATCTTAGGGGATATTTTTCATCATTTCTTCGTATCAATATGGAGCTATTTAGAACAGACAGCTGGTAATTTTTTACCTTAAAGGCATGCCCTAGTGGGAAACTAGTTCAACATCTGTGCTTGATAGCAGGAAGATGAGAATAATTTGTAGAAAAGGAGCTCAGGACACAAAGTATGACTGTGACCTTTAGATATGTGACAGGTTATTGAAAATAAACACCTAGTTTTTGGATATTTATCCCAGTAGATACTGGTGATAGGTAAAACATACTGGAGATGAGGTTTCTCAGTGAATTATAGTCACATACTTGTCAAAACCAAAAAGCATTTCTTTTTATTAAGGGACAATAATTAGATGTATCATTGGTACTCCATCGTCTGGAACAGCATAAGGGCTGTAACCCTTTTACGAGAGAATAAACAGAATAATAGATTAAAACAAGGGATTGTGGTTCACATTTGACAAACTCTAAAAAAATAAGGTTTCTTAAAACTAGATGTGCAAGAACCAATTTGTACAGAGAAAAATAAAATAAAATGTGTATTACCTACAAGAAATCATTAACTAATTTTCCCAAGACTACAGCAAGGCTGAAATAGTGAATGGAATTTAAATGAGAATCATACTTTTGTTGTTAGACCCTTTGAAATGTCATTCAGGAAGAAATCCATTTGCTTTATTTAAATTAGAGCAACACACAGGACTGCAAGAGTGCCCGGAGGTAAGCCTTTATGTCTGAAAAATGTCCTGCAGAGGAACAGGAAATTTGTGTGAACTGTAAGAGGCACAGGTAACACTAGAGTAAAGTTGGGAAGAATCATATAAATCATAAAATCACTCTTCTCCTCAAAAACACCCTTGTTTTTAAATGACAGCTTTTGTCTCCACTGCTGAATGAGGCTACTGGTAAAGTGATTTTGTTAAACCAGAATAAACTCATGAGATTCTGGTCTTAAATGTTCTGAGACTTTATCTGAGTTCATTACTTGTTAAGTAATAATACTGACAAAACTGTTTTAATTTCCTCCATTTAATTCTGAAGATATTTCCTTGGTGTCTCTGGTGCCTTTTGGGATGTTAGTGTTTATAAAGTGTGTTAATATTTCTGAGATATTTGATTCATTTCCAGTGGTGGTGTACGACGTTTGTTGCATGCTCTTAAATTATCTCTTTTCTCCTCTTTACTCTGCCAGATCCAATATTATGCTAATTATCCCCGGTTATTTTTCTGAAGAATCATGTTTCCAGACTTCTGTTTTCAGCTTTGTAACCATAGCAGCAAACCCATTTTTATGGGTTTTAATAAGGGAAGTTTCCCTGGAACTTCTGAAATTGAATACTGAGACTCCACCTGTTTAATATTTTTTTCTTGTTTTTCTTTTCTTTCCTCAAATACATTTTAACTGTGTTTTTAAAACATTACAATAATAAAACCATAAATAAGTTCCCCAAGGGAGGCTCTTACACAAAGACATGTGAGGAGATGCCAAGATGCTAAGGCCCATGTCAGCTTTTCAAGGAAATTGTTCATTTTGCACAGTGGTATTAACATGAAGTTATAGTTTGCAGTAAATTCCCATACTGTAATCCAGATGGGTTCTTCACTAAGCACTAAGGTAAATTTGTGCATGAATCACGAGCTGAACTGACTTCATGTCAGCTTTTCCCCATCCTTTAATTATTGGCAGTTATGAAAAATGATGGAGCTATGATTTGAAGGCCTGAGATCCTCCAGTTAATCATAGAGGCTAGACAAAATATCGTCAGCTACAACCTAAGTTTTTCCAAATTCTATAGCTTATCTGACTTGGAAGAGGTTAGTGGGTCTGCACTGAAAGACAGCAGGCACTGTCAATTCACACTGAAGTGTAGATTGAGGAGTATCCTGAGAAATTTCTGTCAATCCCGCTTCCACTTGGTTAGCTCTGCACGGAGATGGCACAGGCTGACAATCAATGCACTGTTTATTGTTCAAATCAACAAAACTATTCATGCATCACAGAAACTAAGCCCTAAAGAGTAAGCAGAATCCTGAACGACTTTGCAGGTATGAGCCTTTAGGTTTTCTGGCTTTGTTAACATGAACAAAGATTTTCAATTTCTGTTTATATTTCCACGGTTAAACACAGCGTTACAGAAGAAAGCATCATCCCTTTTTCCTCTAAGTGAATAAACTGAAACAAGTCAAATGAAACTAAAAAAAAAACCTCAAACCTCTACACTCGTATGCTTCATTAAGAATGCACTTAAGAACTTAGTTGGAAAGTCCCTTCCAGCTCAAACCATTCTATGATTGTACGACCTGTTTTCACAAGACACAAGTATTTACAAGTGTCTGCGGATCACATACATAGGTGGCACTAGTTAATTATTGATGATGTGCCACCATTGCAATGCTAGTGGAAACAGATGTCTTCTGATAGTACGAACAAATGCAGTTTTCCATGTGAAACTGTCCAAGATGTCACAGGGCTATGCTACCCAATGCATATCCCCCAAAACCAGAACAGAGGAATATATGCAGATGTTTTTATTGATTGGATACTGCACAAATGAACTGGCAGTTACACACATCCCTTTCTGTTATCCTTGTTTTGCTCCTTCCAAATAGCATTCTTGCTCTTCACAGTCTCACCCTATAAAGAGGACGATGGGTCACAAGCTAATTTTTTTTCCCCTAAAACAAGAGAGACTTAGAAATTGGCATTAGAAACAAACAGGGGAAGGAGATATAACTAGAGAAATGCAGCTAATGATGGTTAACTTTTTAAAAAGATTACTTTCAGCACTGACTGCAGGTTTTTAATGAATATTCTGTTGGTCATCAAACTAATTCAATAATTTGCTGAATACAATATGCCAGGTCATACAAAAAAACAAAGCAGAGGACAAGACACAAATGAGGGATTTAGCTGTGCCTATCTTCTAGAAAATGTTTTAGCTAAAAATATTCACATGTTGTGAGACTAGACGAGTCCCCCTCAACTTGTCAATTCTTAAGCAAAAGAAATGACATGAGTTGATTTTCAGTAGCCATCTGACACCACTCTCCAGCTGAAGAGGAGTTTATACATCTTATTTTTGCTTTTCACTGATCAGTTTTGATAAAGTATGTATATAGTCTCAAATCTGCGCTGGGGCAAGTATATTTTTAAAACAGCAAATTCAAAATTATAAGGAAGAAAAATTGCTCCTGGCAAACTGAAAATCCCTCAAGGCACAGAGAGAATGAAGCTGGCAGGCAGCAGCATTCACTCATTTGCAGCCAAAATTTCAAAACTCCTTCTTAGCCAGAGCACTACATACAGATTTTGCTTCTCCCAGCAGGGTTATTCCTTCTAACTCCCAGCCCCACAGAAAGAGCAATGACTAAATCTCCATCTTAATAGCTTTTGTCAGAAGCTTTGCTTTGTAAGGACTGTTTCAGCAGTTTTTGGTGGTAATATAAAACATTTCTGTGATTAACAGCCATTTTATAACTAGGGTAATTGGCCACAAATCAGGGCAATGTCATACTGTAGCAAGAAAACCCTCCCACCTCCATCACAGCCCAGCCTGGATTTCTGGAACATATATTAGTTGAGTGGCTTACGGGTCTTCATTACTTTAACTAATTTACCACCTGTAGTGCAGACAGAGAAATTTTAAACTAATAATTACTTCCGTCTACCAGATTTTTATAGAGTGCCCATCATCCACCCAGCACTTCCCGTCCAGACTCTGAACAGGGTGGCTTTGTAAAATTGTAAGAAAATATTGTTCTATTGGTTTTACACTCAATTCTCACCTGCTATCCTGGAAACACCGAGACATCGAGAAGGGTTTATGCTCATTATACTAATATCATCAGCCCTCTGGAGCAAAAGAGGGGTGGGGGAAAAAAAGAAATCTGCAATTGTGTTTTATCCTTATGCATCTGCATTCTGGGCACAACGTTAACTGATCTCTGTGGGTCATGCCGTGGAGCACGGCCTTGTTTTATCAGATGCAAAAAGGCATACTGTGAAAAGTTCAGAATGTTTGTCTGTATGAAGCACTTTAAATCTAAGACATATCAGAGAGCATTAAGGAAGCTCCATCTCATTACCCTTCATCATGGGGCAAGAACATGCACAAAGATCTAATACGTGCATTTTAAGCACTGCTCCCTGCTTGCATTAGGATTGCTTTATGAATCTTTAGACCATTTAGACCTTCGTTTCTGAATTATGAAATGATTATCAACTTCAATTCTCACTGGTGTAAAATCGGAGAATAACATACTTTTTTTAAAAATCTCTGAAGTAATCTCTAATCGAGGTTGTAATACATCTTTTCTCAGGGTTAAACTGGACAGTCTTGTGGCCACACGGAATTGACATCTATCCAAGTACAGACACTGTTTTATTTTGTCCTTGAAGACAGAGCACTGTGCTATGTGGAACACATGATTACTCCGATATAACTGCCTGGGGAGCACACAAAGTGATGGACTCTGCTCTGTGGCACCTAGTCTGCTCAGAGCAACGCTGCGGCAGGGAAGCGGCAGCGCTGCCGATTTAGTGTTTCCTACGCACCAGCCACAGCAAACCGCAGCAGTTTGCATTCCAGAAAGGGAGGCTGACAGCATCCCTATATGTTCTACTTCAGTCATGCTACTTAAATTGCACACTGGCCTGCCCTCGTAGTTTTGTGATTTTCTGTAACTTATTTACTGAAACATGCCCCTCCAGCCCTAAATCTGCACTGAGTCCAGCAGTAAAGAGCTGCAATAAAGAATACCCTAAATATACATCCAAGATTTACTAGTATCTGTAGGCACGTTTTTTTCTCAGAGCTGTTACAAGAAAACAATAATGTTTTAAATTTTCAAACAGTGAATGACAATGAAATGTAATTAATGACCTTGTGAAACATTTTGCTTTATGACCTTATTAAACATTATGTTTACTTCTTAATGAGTTCTGCAGTTGGAAATCCTAGAGCTGCCAAAACTAAATGAAAGTGTAGTAATAGCCAAAAGATGACTCTAAGCTGCACAGATCTCATCCTTCATGCTGCATGCTTTTTGTAATGCATCTCCCAGGAGGCCAATGAAAATTTTGTATGTTAAAACCTGAAAGACTGGGCTCTATTATAAAAAAAACCTGTCTTGTTTCTAATAAAAAGTATTTTAACTACTCTAGCATGACAGGGAAGCTTCAGGTATCATCTCTGTGACAAGCAGTTTAAATCTCAACCTCAAATATTTACTGTGTGTGATTCTGGTAGTTCTGATGCATGAAACAAAAAAAAAAAAAAACCCAGCTTGATTTTCAGATCCTATGACAAGCAAAAAAATACCATATCATAGCTGTTTTCTCACCTCATCTTTACTCCTTCCAAGTCCTAAATCTGTTTTCTCATATAGGTTTTCAAGTGCTATGCTTTTCCCATCCTTGTGGTTAATTCCAGGTTAGCCCTATTATAGCTTCAGCCAATTGAATCAGATTAAACTACAATGTATCTAGTATGAAAAAATTTTTTAAAAACTACAGTGACTGGACACAAGCTTCTCAAAATATACACAACAAAATTTCAGATTACAAAAGGGAGGGGACTACAGTGAATTAATTTGGAATAAACCACAAAGTTATCAACTTGAACCTATTCTGTCTAGACTAATCAAAATATTACTGAGTATTTGGATGATAGACCTTCAAAACAGTTGCATGGAGGACTCTGTTAACTGATCCTGCTCTCAGACTTTACTATACCAGTGGCAAAAACACTGTATACTCCTAAGCTGCTTTCTTTGTTATATATAAAAACAAAGCAATTAAAGCAGTAACATTTAACATTTTTCACAAAGACAGATGTGTGAAACTCAGTGTTGGCATACTTGAAAGTGGATAATTGTATCATGCTTATTTCCCCTCAGGTTTAGTTGATATGAATTATTTTTTCAATTCCTTTCTAAGACTGTTGTGGAAGAAGAAGTGTTGAGTACTGTTAAACAGATGCTTCATCAGCACTGCAATAAGTTTTTTCTTAGAGGACCTATAAAACAATCTGTCTGGATAAAGACACAAGAAATAAACTGCTTTTGGTCGCAATGATCAGAAGATCATTGAATCATAGGCTCAGAACAAATGTTTGTCCAAAAAATCATTTTTCTCCTTCTGACCAACAGTCATTGCTCACTGATGTTTGTCTAAGCTTTTTTTCAAAGATTTTCAGAGGTTGAATCTCCCTAATCTCCTCAGAAATCAATTCCAGTACTTCTGCATTTTAATTACAAGGAAGATTTTTCTAGTATGTGATCTGTATCAGTGCATTTGAGATATGTTAGTTCCATCTTCTTTGTAGAAAACTTGACAGAACAAAAGAATATTAAGTTCTGACTCAGTTGGCTCTTTTTCAGTCCACACATCTAAATTATTTCTATCTTTCTCCTCATCTCTCCTCCATTAGATCTCCAGTTAGTCTTCATGATGTCTTCAGGACTCCCTGCAAACAACTTCAGCCATCATGAAGTTCAGTGCCAAGGACTGTAGCCAGTAACTTAGCTAAGGTACTAGGAACCCTGAACAGAGTGGGAGGACTGTTTCATACATTCTGGAAAGCCATGCTCCTATTCATGCATTCCTCTGTGACATCTGCCTTTTCCACCTCTACCCGGCACATGATCCATGCTTCTCTCTAGTCTTATTCTAGAGAAGACAATTGTTCCTCATCCTGCGTTTCTCCAGCTGATTATTGATGTATGCATGAAACACCTCATATATGTCCATACTGACTACTGCCCTACCTTCTCACACTATGGCATTCACCAATAATATTCTCATTTATTGATGAGAAAAGGATATTATAAGCACAGTCAGACTCGAATTACCAGCTTTTACATCTCAACAAAGAGCATAGTTCAAAACATTTTCTTTTTTTTTCCAGTGGAGAATATTGAATAGAAATTAAAGACATTTTATTTTTCATTGTGAAACCAAAGTATTTGGTTTGGTATCTACAAACTTTATGATCTTAGCTGCATTTAGACATGTATTTACGCTTTAGGAACAAAAAAATATTTTGTGTGTGTGTGTGAAAATACTAATTTTTCTCTAGAGACATAGTTTCAATTTCATTTTTTTCAAGAAAACACTTGGCAATTCCCTCCCATTACTTTCTGTTTGGCAAACATCTTCATTCTACTTCCTCTTGCTTCTCTTATCTGGCACAATCTCATAAGCATCCTGAAGAGACGTGATATGTCTGTCTGGAATTGCAAACCCTGCTTCTGTATTGACAAGATTAAAAATTTAACGCTGGACTGTTTTTTGTACTAATTTTCTGCTAGAGCATTTAGTAAATCAGGACCAGTATTTCCATCTCCCTCTCCTCCCCACTGACTCTTGCCCTTACTGTAGTTTGCAAGAGGAGACCAAAGCTCCATCCTCCTCAGCCTTCCTGTCCAAGAAAAGGACAGAGGGGAGAAGCATCCCTGGATGCCTGGACCCAAAACAGGAGAACCTTTTTCACTGATACATTGTTCAATTTCAAATCACATAAATAATTATACTTTTTTCTGCTGATATGGCTTCTTCATACTGGAAGCATAGCAGTATCACAATGTTTTTCTTGTATTTAATGGGCCTGAATGCCATATACTGCACATACCTTTAACATCGTTTTCTAACATCTTGGCTTCATTAAGGACCCTGAAGCTTTTCTGAAGAGAGCTCTTGGCACCATCCTTCAATGATCCTTGAGGACCAGATGTCTGTAGACAAACAAGCAGTGTCATACATACAGGAAAGTCTGAAGTCATAAAAGATACATGAAGATGATCTAAGTGAGTGGTCATCTAAATTTTAACTAAACATCAGTGAGCTCTGAATTATATCCCATTGCCCTTATGTTGGTCTGCAAGACACACAAAAACAATTACTCTAATTAATTTCCTTTTGTTTTTACGGGAAGCCAGATCTCCTTTGGAATACCAGTGATAACTTTAATAAGAAAAGAAAATATTTATAGTGTTAAACAGGTTTGACTCTAGGAGCAAAACTTTGTCCAAAACAAGCAAACAAGAAGATATTTCAACTTGAACATGGGTTTCTCCCTCCAGCTATGGATACAATACCATTCAATACATTATTTCTCCCTAACAACAGCTACAGCACCTTTAGAAGCCAGACTGGATCTGATGATCCAAATTCTAATATTGGCAACAGAAATACCTTTGTGGTTAAATTCAAGAACTGTAATTGCTAAGTCAGTAAAGAAAAGATGATCTAAAAGAAATAGAGTTTAAAAAGAAGGCCAAATTGCAGTTAATGTGAAAGAGTTTTATTATTAAATAACCATCATTCATCATATCATGCTACTTAAAGATCTGTCTTTTGAAAAATACCCATCTCTCTCTCCAGTGCAGAGATTGATCAATAGATAGAATAATTTTCCTAAATTAGATTAGTATTTTTAGTTGGGAGCAAATGCTCTAGGTTCTGAACAACTTACTGTTCAATTTGTAAATCTGAACTCATGTCACACATCATACTGAATACATTTCTTTGAGAATACTCCTGACAGCCAGATAACATTCTGTATTAGTCATGGGTCACAGCCTTGTAACTAGTATGTAATTAAGAAACAGCTACTTTTCATTTTCCAGGGCAGATACATATACTCAGAAATTAACTGTGTGACAATTAAATGACACAGTTATTATTGCTATTCATTATTTATATAATGAGCAAGCCCAGAGGTGATATTTCGCATACTACTGAATTTTTGTTGGTTTTTGATGACACTGTAAAAACCATATATTGGACTTGCCCATTTCTTTTTCTTTTAAAAATCTTAGGGAATAATTTGGATACTTTCAAAATCCAGAAGCAAGTTTTCTGTTACAGGATATCTCATAGCATATGTTCTCATGTCACATGGATATACCTGTTAAAGATTCCTTGTATTCAGGCAGGATGTAAATGTATGCTTATCTTGCATCATAGGCTGAGTGATTTTAAGAAGTAAAGCCTACATGACTGCCGTATTTCCAAGCTCATCTGAAATATTAAACTATGTACACAAATTCCTTTCAACATCACCAGAAAACATACATTTGAAAGACGAACAAAAGTAGTTTCTTATAGATTTTCTTTATCATGTAATACAAGTAGCATTGGTAATAGAAAAATACACATAAACTCAGCAAAAAAAAAAAAAAAAAGACTATCCAATTAAGCAAAAGACTGTTCCTGAAGTAAGAATGTTTGGCCAGATTTTGTGGCAGATGCACCTGTCAAATCAGATAATACTTCTATATTCCTTTTCCCATTAGCAACAGAGCTGAGGGTACAATCACTCTGTGACCATGGACTTCAGAAATAATGATTGTTATTATTAAATGACTAGGCACGGTTGAATGGCTGTTTCAGCAGTTTATACTCAATATAATGCAGTTGAAAGGCCAGATTTACAATGCAGAACCAAAAAGTTTATCAAATCAGGGACAAAAATCTGGCATGTGCTGACAATTAGTCAGAAACAGATTTCAGTGTAAAGTTAATACTAGAAAAGCCCCTTCAGAGACAAATACACGTGCACTGATTAAAACCTTTATTTTATATTTATTTTTAAATGATTCTGAAATTAAGGATGTTTTAGTTTCGGCTGCCGCCAGCAACAAAAGCGCCACGCGGCCGCCCCTCCCCCCGCCGGGGTGCGGAGGAGAATGGAAAGAAACAGGCAGAAACCGGTGGGTCGGGATAAGGGCAGTTTAACAGAAC
>Ga0065711_1035172_pt1 | contig 22697 bp, 14 predicted proteins | sample Hoacrofraction12_FD_59098 | JGI IMG/M metagenome (GOLD analysis project Ga0065711, IMG submission 59098) | Hoatzin crop microbial communities from Cojedes, Venezuela - Epithelial fraction 12 v2 (version 2) | ecosystem: Host-associated > Birds > Digestive system > Esophagus > Crop | place... | reverse complement strand
GGGGGGAAGTAAAATTTGGAATAACAAACATCTTGAAAGAAAAAAGAAACACAAAAAAAAACCAAAACAAAAAACTACAATGCAATTATTCCAAAATGGCAGAAAATAATTTAAAAAGCAGCAACAGGGCATGGCTACAGAACACAACACACATGAGGAATACCTGCAGACCAATGGGGTCCCTGTGTTTGCCACAAGCTGCGGCTTTGTGGCGGTCATATGTGCAATTGCGTATGTGATTGTATTCAGTGTAGTATTCTTACTTGAAATTATTGAATTCCTGTTCAAATTACTTACTCTTCTGGCCTCCACAATGTTCTATGTGCTGAGATTCTGTGATGTGTAGGAAAAAAGCAGGAAGTTTTTTTCTACGAGGAAGTTAAATTTTAAACCTGCTGCCTGATAGTTTCATGCAACACCTCCTAGCTCTTGAACAACCGTTCCCACCTCGCCCTTACTTTTTACATCTCCTCTGTCATATCTTCTCATAGCCATGTCTTTCCTGAGCCAAAAAATGCTGATCTATTTAATCTGTCATCACCCAGGAAGTTATTCTGTGTCTCGTGGACTTCCTCAGCACCTTCTCTAGTTCAACAACAGGGCTAGTCCCTCCAAGGGACTCTGGTAGCCTACAAACATGGAAATATTGAGGATGTCACCAGAAAACAAAAAGCAATCACAATGTATGTGGCTGTGCTACTGGCATGGGGACCAGCCAACAGCAAGAAATGTTCCACAAAACACTTTAAGTAGTCTCATTGAGATTGGTTATAATGCTCTTGTGCTTAACAGTAAGCATATGTTGACAGATATGATAAATGAGCTGATAGAAGACTACTACTGTAATCTAAAATACACCTAGTAGTACTTACTTTCAGATGAGCAGGAAAGCGTCTGAGATACTTGAGCTGCTGAGGTCCCTCGCATTCTTCTGTTGTTTCAGGAGATTTTATGAGATAGTACTTGCTGATGTTTTTCTTAAAAACACAGAACCTTATTTTATTGTACATAATTCAATTACTTCATTCTATCCAATAAAACAAGCTCATTCAAATAAAATCAGAATTACTTCCCTCTTTTGGCTTGGGTACAGCATCTTTTGTACCCAGCTAAGCAATCTTCACAGTGTTTGGCAATAATCCTGCTTAGAAGGGCAGGATTTAGAACAGATGCAGACTCCTCCATGTCGGGGTGCTACCAAGTTCTCTGTTGATTAGTAGGGTGCATAATTGGGTATGACAGAATATAGATTTCTGGCAGAAAATCATTTCTAATGGGAGAAGCCACTTGCTGAGGACACCCACTTCAATTAAAGGTAGACCAAGCCTAGAAGTTAGGATGTTAACCCTGTGACTTCTCCCAGACCCACTATTCTGCTTTTAGGAACTGGGATTCAGTGTCTGGTTGTGCCATTAACAAGGAAACAACAAAGAAGATTATGCATAAACTCACAAGTGGAAAGAAGTCTTCCCCAGAAAGTAGTTTGCTGAAGCTGACTCATATGTAGCAATAATCTTCAATCACCAAAAACGGTATAAATATTATAAAAACACTGTATATTCTGATATATGCTAATCTTCTGCTAAGTGGAGGATCTCAAAAAACATTTGATTTGTAAACTAATCACTGCTGTGGGTGTAGGTGAGCTCTTTGCATGCACAGTGTCAGCCCTTTTCTGAGCCTTTATGCATGCAGTCCTTTCATGTGCCTCCCAGTTTGAAATGGAAGGAGCAGAAAACCAGATTCTTCTGAGTCATCACAGAAGTTCTGAGAAGACAAGTGTCTATTTAGACACCATGATATGATACTGATTGCAAAGCCCACTGAAGTCACACACAGCCTTTCTGCTGACTTAAATTCTACCCGCTCTTTTGCTTAAAACTGATCTCAAAGCAACGAGTCTTCTGTGTTTTAACTTCATCTGCTTATTTTTCATTAGACAGTATGTTCACGTCACTCTAAAGCAAATGGAAGGGCGAAGCTGTGTGTGTTACAGATAGTCATGGGGACGCAAGATTGCCGTGAACCAGATACGAGTTCCTGTTTTCGCATGTGGTTATCTCCTTGAAATCAGCAATAATCCTTATGTGCTTAACGTAAGGCATGTGCTCAAGTGCTTCATTTGATTAAAGCCTGACTGATTGGGCTAAGGCTTTTGATCTTGGCCTCCTCTTATGAAAGAAAAAGAAAGAAAACAGACCAGTCCTAGGCAATTATATTTACAGCACCACGTCTGCCACTGTTGCTGCTCCATGGGAGTGATGAGCTTATCCACACCAAGCAGCTCTGTGTAGATGGGTTTTGCCCGTTGTGATGCAGACCCAGCGGCTGGGCCTCGGTGGCTGGACATGGGTGATTTCCCTGCGGTTGGTGGGAAGGGCACGGGCTCGTACTGCTGCTGCCACGCGGAGCTGAGCACCGGCATCACTCCTGAGGACTCAACACCAGAACCAGGGCCCGGAGCTAGCATTTCTCCTGGATGGCTGGGCATGCCCCACAAGGGCTACAGACCCAACTGGGACAGTGGAGAGGAGTGCAAGGACAAAGAGCTATGCAACTTATATACTGCACACTTCTACAGAAGTTCTGGAGGCTGCAGAGGGCAGCCTCCAGCATTTGCTCCTGTAACTTCTGTAGCAACTGCTTCTTGCCCAACAGGTTTCACTCTGAGTCTCTTCAAAAGTGCTGGCCTATGATCACATACAAGACTCACATCTAAAATGCAGCAATTCATAGAGTAAAAACTGTCAGCTGCTTAACACTACACAGCAACAGTACAAACCAAGATGTGAAACATATCAGGCGGGAACTACAAGGGAATTTCAGGCATACAATGTAATTGCTCGAACTGGAGTTTAGCCAGCACACCAGGATTCACACCCCTGTCTTGCAAAAATAATGCAATGAGGTGTGCGAACTGCAAATAATCATGACCTCAAATTTATGACTTACAGGCTTCCTAGCATGATGTTTCCAGCAATACTGTCTTCTCCCAGCACCATACTGGGACATTTGTTCTGTGTTGACTGAAAGAGGAGAATATTGCCCACTGATTTACCAGCACCACTACATGAAGTGCAATGTGTCTCTTTAGAGATCCCTTACTCAAGTAACTATGCCTCACAGCTTGTGAGATTTAACAACATCACAGCATTAATTGGTATAACTGGAACTACAGCATGAAGATTCTGTACCTTCTAAATTTTTTTTTACGATATTATTTTAACTAAAGCTTTTAATCAAAAATGCCATATATTTTTATTGTACTTTTGAAGATGACAATAATAAACAGAGATAATAGTTTGTAGAGAATATGAAGAGTGATGTAGGGTACTACTGACTTCTTGATTACATCTACAGTTAATTTTGTGCCCTTAAAAAAAAAAAAAGTCTTAACTTACTGCCACAATTCCCTTTGTATTGAAAAAGATTTTATGGTAGCACAGGTCAAACATTAGCCATCAAACGTCTTCAGAAAAATTCATATCTGTTCTGTTGAAAACATTTCAAGGAAATATTTGCCTTCCTTAAAATAAAAAAAAAAAAAAGTTGGGAAACTGAAGAATCAAAATATATTATGACAGAAAAAAATACTTTCCTCAGAAAAGCTTTAGGAAGCACATAGTAGAGCAGATGCGTTGGTCCTCTCAAGAGGAGACAGAGGTTCTCACTTCTCCTCCAGTACATCCTACAGTAACTTGTCCCATCAGAAAGCAACCAGAGGATACACCCAATGTAGGAAACACTGGCCCAGACCCTTGGGCTGGTTTGGTTGTGGGGCTGGCACAGTTCATCCAACTCAAAGAGCCCCTGCAGCAGCACACACTGGCATTACACTCTTTTTACTTCTTATACTTTTTACTCTTTATACTTTTTTAGACCATATAAACCAAATAAGGCAGTTATGACTAAAGAAGCCTTTCATTTGTATTCTTTGGACAAATTTTGGTATCTAGCCAGTACATTAAAATATGTGTTTTTGAACACAACATAAATGTTGCAGCTCACTGACCTGTGAAACAGTGGGAATCTGAAGAATGGTGAGGATTAAACCACTTTAAATCCCTTCAGCTCTCACTCATACACCATACTGGGAGAAAATATAAGCAGATACATTTACACCAAGCTCAGTCCTCGTTTATCAAGTGATTCCAAAACACGTACAGACTCCAGCACAGTGGATAGTTATTTTTGATCTGTGCTGCATTTTAAACATAACAGTTTTTAAAGTTAAAGGAATCTGATTAACTCGGTGCCACAACTGACAGAAAAGTGACAAGGTCCAGCAGAAACAGATGTTCCCTGCAAGTTGCTTCTTCCATCCCACACATCTTTTAAGAAACATTCAAATTCCATTTGGCACTTCTCCCAATATTTTTCTGCCTGTCTTTAATGCAACTGTAAGAAAATTTGATGCTTATCTCAAGGCTATAAATTTAATAGTAATATTAAAGAACATCACTCACATTAAATCTAAGAAAGTGAGACCATGTTAACGTAGACAGTTTCATGCTAATCCCTTACCAGTACTCTTGCATGCTCTCTTTTGCTTGCATCGATACCCTGCTCAAGACAGACTACTCTGTGTAAATCTACCATGCCTGCTGCACTCTGCTAGAGATTTTACCTCTGCATGTGGACCAGCACAGCCTTCAGCAACGCTGTGAGCAGAGTCTCAGAGACAGAAGGTACTTCTGTGGCAGGTGGAAATTGGGCCAGTGGCTCATACCTACACACGTAAGAATTTGTATCAACTGGAAACACGAGGCGCTGCAAACCAAAATGCAAGTCAGCTATGAGAGTATTAGCACAGAGAAGTACTGGTGTATCATGGAGGAACCCCAAACAAATGTATGTTAGGCGTTCAGTATGAGAAAGAATTTAGATAGAAAGATCCCAACTACATCATATCTGCTGAGTGTTAAAAACAAAAGAAGAGGATGTATGTGTGTATATATTATACAGTTTAATAACTCTGCTCTAACTACAAATTAATTCAAATCTTGTACTTGCATTAAAAATGAACTCTATCTATTTTATGTTGATCATTAACTAAGAATATTTCACACTAGAGATTTGTCATATTAAGGAGAATTGAAACCACTTATATCAATTAATTGTATTATACATAATCTCTACATAGATTACAAAAAATAATTTAGATTCTGTATTAAGGAAATATTAAATACGAATTCTGCAAGGAGTCATGACCCAAACTCCTGTCTAAGTAATATTTTGGAATAGGGAAAGGAATGACAGAAGTGTAAATCAAAAGCTGATTGTAAGAACTCTTCAGTGAAATTTCTCCATTGAAAAATGCGATGTAATACAACTTACATACTTCATGCAAACATGTCTGTACGCTTATGGACAGTGTCTCAGATATGGGATGGAGGAGCAGCTACAGCCCAGTGGTATCAACAAGTGTATAAAATATGAGGTCCTAAATCCAGCAGGACGAGAACCTGAAGCTGGCTCTCATACATGCCAGAAAGCCTTACTTTGGAGTTTCTTCTGTCTGCTCATGATTTTAAAAGTAATAGTAATAATATTAATAAAAATTAAATAAGCTTTTTTTGTTGAATATTAAAAAAACCTTGGCAAGACCTTGAAGCCATAGTATTTCTCAGTCATCCTCATTTTTCACGGACAAGTTAGTCCCACTAACCTATGAAAACAGTCAAAAGAAACACAGAGTAAAAGAAAGCTGGTCTCGGCTAGTGAGTATTAGGTCAAGCAGTCCCAGAGGGGCATGAGGCTTATATAATTAAGAAACTTTTGAGTAGCTTCAGAAAATTACCTGCCTTTATGAATGCCAACCAGACAATCAACGCAAAGAACTTTGTGAGTATTGCCCCAATTTTCATCTCTGTATAGAAGCTGGCAATCACTTCAAAGCAGCAGGAGGAAATTCTGCAACAGGAGGGGAGATGACCACAGGGGCTAGAATACCCCGAGACATGGGGGAGGAGGTTAGAGGCCACGAGGAGTCCAGAAAAAGCAGTAATGATCTAGAAGGTGCTGTACCATTACCAGTGATTCTCCAGCAGGATTCTTGGCATAGCAAAAGGAAATAAATACTTCTTAAATAATTGCTTACCTCTTAAATAAATCTGGCGTCGAACAGAATTAACAGAAAAAAGAGTCTAAATCAACTGGACATGTGGTTCATCGTGAATTATTCATTTAGGGGCTGTACCACGACAGATGAACTGAAGCAGTCACACCAGACATCAACGGCACCATTTAGGTGATGCAGACTTTTCACAACCCAGAGAAGGCAACAGCCTACTCAACACAAGACAGAACTGATGATATGCACAACCTCACAGTTACCATGTCTGCCTTAACAGACCATTAACATTTTTTATATAACTGTCATGATGTTTCCACAAAAATACATATCTCCTGCAAGTCAAAACACTGAGCTTTACGTTTGCTCATCTTTCCTCAGAGGAAGAAATAGTAAGCTTTTGCCACAACAGCCTCCTTGTGAGCATGTCCATTATCATGTTTTGGCACTGTGCAACGCCTGGCATTCTTCACACAGTCTGCAGATAGCCCAAATCCTTCTTGGAAAGAGATTTCAATGCAAACTTCCCCAGAATGTTATTGGAGATCTACTCAATTCTGAGTATAACCTTGAAACAACTGATAAAACGTTTCTGATGTGCTAACTACCAGATTTACAAGCAGTAAGCGTACGTGCTATAGATCAAATTCCAATAACATTATACCCTTCTCTGAAAAGGAAGCAAAAACATAGCCAAATATTTCTGATTTTGTGTGAGTTCCACAATCACCAAGCAGTCCACAAAGAGAATTCCTAAAGAAAAAAAAATTAACACTTTACCTCTGAATAATTCTCTGCTTCAGTGACATATCATCTTCACATCTGTCATTACCCCATGCCTTTTCCACGCAGGACAAATTAATGATAGGGGAAGCTTCAGAAGTCCCAAAAAACCCTGGATGTCAGGACCCCATGTGCTGCCAGAGAGATGTCTCAGCATGTTGCAAATGCAATTTGAAAATTCTGAGTTTGGAAATGGGGCTGTTTAGCTCTTGAATGATGCAGAGAATTGATTAATTAACAAGTGACATGAGACCTACCCATCTCTTTACTTCACCATCCCACCAGGAAGCAAGAAGATTGCTGAGCATCCCCCAGAGCGCAGAGGCAGCCCGCGGGGCCGGGGAATATGACTGCAGCTCCATTCGCTGCTGTGCAGCTCCCACCTTTCGGAGGAGCTGAGACTTCATCAGCATTTACTTCTGCCAGAATCAGCTGAGGCTTTTCCCACTGTCTGAAATGCAGAAAGGAAGGGGAAAGCAGCTATGCCATGCTAAGGGAAGGGCTGCTTGTCACGCTAACATCAACAAAGGCATCAAAGATGGGCCATGTTAAACACGAGATTTCCTTTATTGAGGAAAGTAGCAGACAATCCAAAATTTCAGTAACCATTCTGACAAGATTTTTAATGCAGCTGTTTTTTTTACCTTATGGTCAAAACCAAAAACAATCAGCAGAACACCAATGAGAGTATTTGCAAAACCTGAAACAAAGAACAGCTTCAAAACATCAAACATTCTGGAAAAAGACCTTTTAACCTTCTCTGTCTAGTAAGCTTTCTTAGTATTGCCTGTCCAAGAGCCCGCAGTGTGACTAAATTTTCACAGAGCCAGGGAGCCCAAACCTGAGCGACGTTAAAAGCCAGGTCTCTTGATCATGTTCCCTCCAGCTAGCTTTGGGGAGGGCACGGTGACAAACACGGTGGAACTGGCCACATCTCACCAAGAAGGAATGTTGCACCTTATCTCGAGATGCAACAACTTTAATAAAAACATTTCCACTAGTACATGGTGAAAGCTTTGTTTCAGAAAAATGAAGGGAATTTAAAATTCTCTCAACACAGCTGAGCACTGCTAGGCCATCCGACCCAACACAGGCTCCAGTCTTTGGTCATCTCCCTTCCCTTCAATTTCTCTGCTTGAGGCAGATGGGTAAAATTAAAAACATGCACATAATAGTGATCTTCATTCAAACGGTTTCTTGTTTACTCTCTGCCACCTACTTTGTCTACAGCTTTCAAGTAAATCATACGATTACTCTTTTCCACCCACTCCACATTTTAAGCGACATTTGATTAACAAATAAACTAACCCTTAATAAGAAAACTATTGTCTAAATAAGCACTAATACTTTGAATTAAGTACTTTAAATACACCTAATTATGTATTTAATCAGGATTTAACAGGACATGCATTGTATGCTAACTAAACACAAAAATTAGATTGCTTAAATGGTATCTATTGAGGTTTAAGAATTATATAGAAAAGAAGTATTTCCTCTAACCTGGCACATATGATAACTTTTATTTAAGTAACATTAATGAAATAAATGCTTAAGTCTAGTGATATCACTTATACTTGCTTTGTAGATAAATGTGTCAAACAAACAGGATGGCTTTCAAATGATATACCTAAATGCATTTAACTTGGAAGCATAAAGCTGGCTTCCTGTCTCCCACATCTTATCTCTGAGCCTCGCTAGCTTGTTTCTATCTACTATCATTTGAGAACTGCCAAAATTCAGAATTTGTGGTCTGCAGGAAATATCAGCATGTTGAAATCCGCTTCCATTCAGATTCAGAATAATTTTTATTTTTCCCCGTTTCTCTTTTCCCTAACCTTTTCGCAGAATGGAAATCCATCAGAGCTGCCCATGCCTGCTGGAAGCCTGGGGGTCTGCCTGGGAAGCCTCCTTGTGTTCGGGGACTGGATCTGCCTACACAGATGTAAATCCAGAAAGCCGAGGTCTGTGATGCAGGGCAGGCTTTCTGGTGTGGCTACCTTTGAGCCGCAAGCGCTGGCAGGCAGCCACAGAGCCACGCAGGTGACCTGGCAGGGAACCAGACAGATTTACAATGAAAATCTGCTTAGCAGGCTAGGTTCTCTGGGAAGATTCATTGAAAGCCAGATGTTTTCATGAAATGTTTTGCTTTTGACGAATCGGCACTTTCTGATGGAAAAAGCCTTTCTCTCTGAAAACTCTCTCTGAGCTCTGCTGGCAGCCACTGCTGCCGAGAAGAGTCAACAGCTATGCGTCGAGGCTGGGCAGTGCTTAGGACAGCATCCCAGGGCCTCTCAGCTCCAGCTCCTCCTCCCTCACACCAGAGGTGCCCACCATGGCTGAGGTTTATGGATGGATCCTGCAGTTGTCCTCCACTGCAGTGTGCCAGGTGGTGGGAGCTGGCCCCAAGACAACCAGCCCCAGTGCTCTCCTACCTCCAGCACTTGGGTTCAGACAAAAACACTGGTTCCACACCAAGCAGAGCAGGAATAAACATCACAATATCCTCAGGGTCTCTCAGCAGCCCCCTCTCCTAAAAAAAAACCAACACCAACAGTCTGGACAATCAGCAGACTGATGATCCCCTGGAGGTGGGTGTTCCCAGGGGAGCAGCCTTACAACTGTCTTCCTCGTCCCCCAGTGCAGCAATTCAAAGGTGGTGGCACAGGAGCCCACCAGGGAGCTGCTGGTGAGGTGTCCCTGGCTGCCTGCCTACCTCAGGCTGTGCTTCACGCACCCAGCCTCTCCAACAAACCCACGGGCGCTTGTAGCCACACACCAGGGATCTAACGAGCTTTAACTTGCAGGTCTTCCTGCCACCTTCTACCGTCTAATGCTGACTGCCGATACAAGCAGTAAAAGACAGCTAGTGCTTGACAGCTGAACACAGCTCAGACAAATAACAGTTTACGTCTAACAAAGCCATTCCTGACAAAAAGAAACAGGCATAAAATCAGAGAAAAGGACCATGCTGCACAGAGGACTTGGGGAGTGACTGAACTATGGCGCTTCTTTCAAAACATGAGTTGTCTGGAAGTGGCACTGAAGGCAAGCACAAGAAAAGTGCCAATAAAAGCTCTCCTTAAAGACCTCTTTTTCAGAGGCAAGAAATGCCCCGTGTCTTTCTCTCAGCAGCAGGCCAGACCCACTACTTTATTTCTGGTGTTATAGTAAATGGCTCACACTAAATAGTCACCAGGTCTTCAGAAACTTCATCTCTGATATTATTTTAAAGGACTTTCAGCTGTGAAAACCAATGTTCTTTTATTCTCCAGACATAGCTATCTTTCAAATCAAAGGTCATTTATTTTTTTAATTCACAAAGTATTAAAAAAACTCTTGAATCCATCACATTCAGAACATCTGTCTGTCCCAAAGTCTCAAAACATTAACACATACTTTGACTGTAAATATTTTAGAATATCCAAATAACTGTGTGTCAGATACGACACTTTCTTGTGCTAGTGAAACCCAGATGAAATTCATCAACTTCAGTAGACTGCAGATTTAGAGTTCTGTAAATAAGGGAAAAGATTGGCCCTGTGCTTTAATTAACATTTTAAATCAAATCTGCATTTGAAAATGTTCCAAAATTGGAAGAGATCATAAATAACCCTGGTCTGCAATATTAGACTAGAACATACTTGTGCATTCTTTGCTTTAAAAAAAATGTGTTTTTTATCAAACGATAATTATGGTTGTGCTTGAAATGATCTCCCTTAAATTCTTCAGGAAGGTTAAATGACTGCTGAATATTAATATTTTCCCTTTAGTGAGGGATTCAAAACAATTCCCAACAAAATGTTGGGGCCGGCAGATTTGGAAGGCTATGTCATTACGAGCCGCTGTCATTATTCCGCTTACATGCTTGTTCTGCAGAGACCGTATTTTCAGTAATAAATAATGTTTTGAAACAAACAGGTGATTTCTGTAAGAAGAATCGACAGTATTTTTTGAAGGCAGTGGTTTCTGTAGAAACCTTTCCTCTCTTTGTCCTCTCCTATCTGCAGGGTATTGACAGCTCTGACAAGACTTTGATTATCTAGTCAGCAGGAGCCTGAGACTTGTCACTTGTCAGGTGTGAGCCGGCAGTCACGCAGCTGATGAAACAATTGAAAGGAGAGAGGCTGAACATGAGGAGGATCAGGGTCATCAAGCCCAAAATGTATGCCTGTCTAGTAAGGGGATATCTTACACCCTCATTAATGACTCCAATAAGGCAGGAGAGGGAGGCAGGGAGGAGCTGAAATAGGGAAATCAGAAATGCAAAGGTTGGGGATGGTGGAGATGCTCCAGTTGTCGACATCTGTTTCTTGCCCACAGCTCTGCAGCGACCGGAGCCCCTGAAGCCCCAGGAGAAGGCCCAGTGCTGCCAGCATGCTGCCTCTTCGTGCCCATCCCCCAGCTGTTGTGGGAGTTGAAGGTGGCACTCTCCCTTGCCTCTTTTCCCATCTGACGGCGGGGTTTTCAGACTGCACTCCCCAGCAGTGGAGGTGAAAGGCAAGGTAGCTCTCTAGCTGGACCTGTGACGGGTCAGTACCCTCTGGTTTCACACCAATATGAGAGTTAACACCAACCCAACTGCTTCCGAGCAACTGGGCTTCTACTGCCTCCAGCATTGGCTAGAAATCCCATCTGTGACAAATGCCTTTAGTCTATACACTAAGAGGTCTGGGTGCACAGAGATCTCTGCTGCCCTTGGTGAGAGCTGCTCTCCCACCACTGCTCAGGACATCTGCTCAGTAACCTGCACTTTGGCACTAGACTGTACAACTGAAACTCCAAGAGGAGCATTTACTAATCCAGAGGCAGGCTTAGTCAGAGGGCAGCGTAGAACAAAAGCTGTTGTCTAGCAATTGGTGAGACTTAGCTAAATGCTTTGTAGAAAGATGTCTGTAATCCATAACTAATAACTTCTCTGTATATATCATACAGAACTGGTGGGTCAGTTGATAGGAGCTTATCCTAAGAACATTTCACACAAAACTGGATTAGTACAATATGCGTTGCACTGGAAAATCATTCATAAACTTCAGCTCATGTATAACCCAGGACTTATTTTTGTTAGTTCTCACATTATACACTGTCTGGTTTTCTGTGATCTGCATTAGTTACCTATTCATATTAAAATGCAATTCAAGGTGTGCTTCACAAGATTTAACAGGCAAAATACTGCTGCCCAGGAAGTCTCTTTTAAATTTAAATGACAACATAAATTATTATACATGTTTAGTTAATGAAACAGGAAGGATCGTGAGTATTGAGGACAGAACCTGTCAGTTATACACATGCAAACCTGCAATCATTTCACTGATTTCAGGACTTTCTCTCCAGGTCTGTGCAGACACAAGGCCACTGACATCAGAGTTTGGGGTCCCATCACAGGAATAAATTGTGAGCTGCTTTTACTAGCTTATGTGAGCCCCAAACCATTGCAAAAAGTTTGGGAGTTGTCTGCTGTCCCTTATAAACCTGATTATTGGTGTTTCTTAAATCTCTGGGATACTTAGACGTATGGATAAGATAAGCACAGATTAACTATGCCTGACTATGCATATTAATTAAGCAGAAAACTTTGCTCTGAGATAAGGCAGCAATGAAAACTCACAAGACAGGATGGGCAGAATCACAGAGGAGAGGAGGCTGAAGGTCTGTGACACACACAGTGGGACACAACACCACAGGGAAGAGGTGGTGAGTTAACTGAGGAGGGGCAAGAAAAGAAATAGCTCTAATATTCAGTACGAAATGTCAGAGGTAGACATACTATTTTAAACTTTTAAAGGGTTTGTTTGGTTTTTTACTAACTTTGCACAACAACTTTCTTCATTGACAGACATCGAAAGGCAGCTCACTATAGTCCCACACATGAAAGGAGTGGGACACAGTAATGTCCCTGCTGAATGTCTGATAGGCTAAAAACTTTCTGGCACAGCTGGACAGTCACCATGCACTTGGCCAATCCATCAGTGAGGCATTTTTCACTGAGGATTTCAAAGCACTTTATAGGAGTTTATCACAGATATCCTAATCAGGAATTCATATGCTTGAAGGAGAGAACACGAATGCACCTGCTTCACCTAGGGCTGTACACTAACTACCATTCCCTATACCTAAACGTAAAAGTTTAGGGAGTTTGCACTATCATTCAAAACTGGAACGCAGGTTAGAAAATACAGTGTGCGGAATTACTTATTCTGTAGCTTTTAGGCGTGCCCATCACGGTGAAAGGACACTTGAATTTCTTCAAGAGAGCTGGTTCTGGACTTCCTAACCATGGATCCAGTATGGAATGGATACTTGACAGAAGAATGACAGTGTGATAAATAAAGCGCTCACCAAGAATACCAGGGAGCAATGACTGACAGGTACAGATCGATGGACTATCAAGCATGTTTTCAGCCATCAGGTTATTGTTATTAATACTTTAACTTAATCTCCAGCTTTAAAATAAATGAGAATGCATTCAGTGCTGCCCTTCAGATTTGATTTCTCATCTCTAAAACATTGACTCAGAAATGTAACCTGAGAATGATAAATTTACACCAACATAAGAAACTCATTGAAATGAAAGACTTCTGCCACTCTTGGGAAGGGACTGGGCTTGGCTGAATGCATGGGAAACCCTCGCCTCACCTGTCTGCCTCGAGGCCTCATGCTCACCCACTGTGACCTGCAAAGGTAAATAGTGGCCTCTGGAGATTAAAGCTTACTATGCAATTAGTGAACATGTATTTGCAAAAAATACTAAGGAGCAGGCCCAGTTTTAGGTGAGGCTCAGACATTTCCATACCAGTTTCCAACTCGCTGATCTCCCAGTGCAGAGGCATAGCCTAGACTTGCTCACACCCCAAAATTATCTGAAATAACTTACAGCAGGATTTTTGCTGCTCTAGGTTGCACAAGGACAGTGACGCTATGACATGGAGGTGGTACCTAATTATTCTGATATTGGCAATAATTTCCCGAGTAATATACCAAGGGCTCTACAGCACTGGCAATAAGAGTTCAGCTCCTTCATTATTTGAGAAGAACCTGTATCATAATACATGGCTTTGATTCCATATTATGAATTTTCTATTTATCAGACTGTTGCATTGTAGGGTTCTTTCTCAGCTGGGGATACTGCTTTACTACATTCAACCCTGAAAAAGTGTATTACCTCTAAGTAAAGCAATGCTTCTTTCAGTGCCAGCCAAAATACTGGAACGTTTCATCCATGCAAGAGAGTCCTATCACCATCTACTGTCAATCGTAATAATTCATAAAGGATGCCACAGAGATTTGAATGTACTATTTGATAACTTTTTCAGCTCTTGCCATTTTGTTACAAGAGAGGAGTTTGTGAGCAGATCAAACCAGAAAGCCATTAATACTCAGCTATCAATACATATTTTCTAGAATAAAAAATCCTCCAGTTAATATAAAATAATTGTGGAAATGGTTGGCAAATTAAAGATGGTTGTTATAGATTCCAAAAATACTTTTGCTTTCAGCAAAATACATTTTTAATTACTTTCCTACTAGCTGTCATTTTTCATAAACCAGTCTAGACAACTCGTGCCAAATCATGCAAAAACTGATCTCAATGAAATGCCTTCCTCTAACACCAAAGATCAGAAAACGTTCTCTTTTTTTTTTTTCTTTTTAAAGTACATGGGGAGTTTAAAAAAACACTTTGAGATAAACTTTCCTGTTTGTGGAGTGCTAAAAATATAAAAAATTTCTGTTTAAAAACCTGATCTATTACAATATCAAATAATACCAAACAACTATTTTTCAGTTTAGAAATAAACTTGAAAATATAAATATTACATCTGTATTGTATTTTTATTATCCCCTGATTTCAAACGCTTTTCCCCCAAAACATATTACTATGGAGCACAAACTAGCAAACTCTGTCAACACAGTTATAAAATGTACGCATGTTTCTACCACGCCTTTTATCTTAGTTATCTTGAGTTTATTGAAAAGAAGGGAGGAAGAGTGAAAAGTAATCTGAATTTGTATTTGCTTAACACTTTTGACTGGAATTATTAAGCTGAGCTATAGCACTCAGAAGTAAGGAATTATGTGTAGTAAAGAATGTAGATTTTGCTTTTAGCGTCATAATCAATGTCCAAATCTAAAATTGATATAATTGACTGTTAATTAATTCCCTTGATATTTTCATTAGCACATCCAAGCAACAAGTCTTCTGTTTGGCACTTCTGAATTATTCAGGAAGTACTCAATGCTATAATGAAGGCCTTACTGCCTGATACTATGCTGGTTAATAAAGTTAAATGCAAGACATGCTTTTATTTTTCTATTCTGATTGGACAATCAAAGATTTCCCTTAAGATATGTGAAACAAAATTTCATAGCCATGCAAAAAAAATTACAAGAGAAACATCCAAAGATATTTTTTTGAAAAAATCCAGCTCTATACTTTCAACAATTGTAGCTTTCGCTTAAGTCCTATAACGCTGTAATGAGAGAGGTTGCTATGGGTGGCATCTACATCTGTTTTGAAGGCTCCCTAAGTCTCCAGAGGAAACACTGCCCATCAGCCCTCCAGGTCTCAAAACATCTGCAGCAACCCAACTGGCCAAATGACGAGCAGAGATTTACTAGTACCCTTGCATTTTCTAGCTATCCCTCCATTAGAAATGTCACCAGGATACTCCCAAATACTGCTACAAATCACGAGTCAAATGTTGGTGTCCTTACCCAGGTAAACCCTCTCTGATCTCGAATGTTGATTTTGCCAGAGGAAAGACTTCAGGATTGGCCTAACCAGGAGAAAGTTAGGAGTGCTCTTTCTTTGGATGCTTTGGTTCATGGTTGTGTCAAAAGCTAGGATACCTGGTAGGGCTTATGCCAAACTTGGCAGCTTTGTGTCTTTTTTTAACACTGCTTTTTTCTTGTCAGGTACTAAGTGGCAGAAATCCCATAAATTTTGCCATTCCAAAAAGAAAAAGCTTGAGGGGACTGGGTGGTACATTTGATGGATGCACTGTCCTTAATGCACTAGCCTCTTCCCTAAGGGATTATGGTTTTGAATTTAGTGCTGAGAATGAACACTTCCTCAACAGATGGCAGTAAAAGTTTATCAGCAAAGGATAGTTTTACCTTTCAGATCATCACTGTGTTCTCCGACATGATCCTCCTCCATACAGATCCTTCATTGCCACTCACAAAACCAATAAATAGCCACTACAGAGGCAATTCAGGTTTTTTTCTTTTTGTTCCTTTTCTTTTTTTTTTCTTTTTCTTTTTACAAACAGAATGCTACTAATTAATTTAATATTTGTCACTTGGACACCATCTCCCATATGACAACCTCCAAAGACTTTACAAAGATTAATGACACCCCATTATATCAATGAAGCAGAAAGAATTAGTTCACCCATCACTGAAATGCACTCTCTTCTGTGGTGGAACATGACAGCTACTTAACAGTGTATAACATTGAGGAATAGCGCCTTGGGGAATCAAGAACCCACCAGTCACTTCAGGTGAAACACTGGTCCTACAGCAATGAAGTTGCTGTTCTCAGGAGTTGGTTACTGAATGGGTATGTTCTTCCCAAGCCTCCTAAGGGATCCTATGGCTGCAGGAAGACATTGCACAACTCTGCTGGAAGAAAGGGGAGGAAGCTTTGCTGATTCTCCTTGGGTAAGAGAATACAGTACCACAAAGTAACATCAGCAGTGGCATGGGGGTAGACGCTTCTCTGAAAAGCGGGACTTAGATCTCTTTTTAGAAACAGAAAGTGAAAAAGCATGACACGTTCAAACACTGGATTCACCTTGTCCACGTGCAGAGGGTTGGACCATAACCCATGTAGTTACCAACTGTGACCAAAAAACTCAAGGGAGGAGTTAAGGATTTTCTGTACGTCAAAATTCATATCTATCCCTTCAGAGAAAAGGGGTCTCTTCCCACAGGGATTGCCCTGTTACTAACATGGAGGGGTTTACACCTGTTGGAGGAGAGGAGGGACCCTGCAGTCCTGCACAGGAGCACTTGCAAGTGGAGCTGGAGGAGGGTCGGTGCCTACTGTGAGTGAGCAAAGCCTCCATGCCCCATGGCACCTGGTGCCATAGTAAACCTGAGAGTGCAGAAGGAACATTATGATTTTCCTTCCCTGCTAACAACTGAGGAAACTATGTAAATCAGAAATATGAGTCTATTTTGGCAGTTGCAGTGGAAGGAGGGGGTAAGCTTGACACTATCCCACTCCGGTTGACAACGGAGGTTGGATGAGCTGCACTGACACCCCACCCCACCCTCCCAGCATGTGAAGGACATCTGCCTGAGATGACCATTCATCGCACAGCCGAAGTGTTGAGCACACCTTCCAATCACTCCATGACCACCCCACCAGTGCCAACTGAAACCTGCTTTCTTGTTTTGTAGTTACTGCATAGGTAGTTGCATTTTGACATATAAAAACTCACATCACTCAATGACTAAAAAAGAGCTTCTGAATACATAACGTACAGCTTTATCAGTTAATTTGAACTTGCTGGAAAAAAAAGCCACACTTTTAGATTTGATCCTCATGGTCTTAAAATATTAATCAGACACATGCTTGGTATTTTGTTTAATCCGGCTGTCTCTAGAATGCTTATGGACAATTTACAAAGAGAGGTTAGAAAATAGTAAAGGGAAATACGTAAGTAATTACGGTTCTAGTATTGCAGGGCCAAGTGAAGTAAATTAATGTAACGCAAACATTTTGTGGATTTGTTTAATTATTTGCAAGTACAATTAAATCATTATGCAGTAGACGGGGTTTTATAAATGGAATGTTCCTAATGAGTCTTTTCAGAACACTTAAAATTCTTTGCAAAATATGGATGTGCTTCCAGGTCATTTATATCCACTTGCTGAATAGATGACTGTACACTGCTGTGGCTACATTCAAAAAACTTGGGAACAACAACTTTCCTCTAGCTAGTGATGAAATTCCCCTCATGCGAAGGACCAGCACAAGACCTTCCACTTTTGCTTCCCCATGGGTCTTCCCTAAAGAGATCATGGGGACTTTGTGGAGCTTTGTGTGACCCAGCAGAGCAGAACAAGCAAACGGCAATTTCACTGGGTCTGGGTGGTACCTGCAGGGATTTCTCATCTAGTTGAGGAATTACTTTCTGCGGACCCTGGACATCCACTAGTTCACTCATATTCCAAATCTAAGAGCACATGAATGTTAGAAACACCCTGAAAAGCTGCACATCTCAACTCTGACACCAATGAAGTCAATGAGTTCATCCCAGAGCTCACAGGGAGCAGCAACAGACCAATACCTAGACCTTTTGAGAGTTCAATCCTAAATGACTACAGTGTCTCCAGGCAAAAAATTATATATTTTTTTTTTAAACAGGTAAGGTTATACGTATGGTTCCTGTTAAACTGAAAACAATGTTGCAAACTAGGCAGTTTCTTTTCTGAAGTATATTGCAATCAACAATTCAATGTCCTGAAATTATAGTTCATGTTTCACATGCTTATACAGCAATAGCTAAAACACAGCATACTTTTTCCTTTTTCATTAAGAACTGAAAAAAATACTGACCTAGAAAGTATTGCCTAAGTAGTATTCAAGATGTTGTCTTAAGCTCCTGAATGGAGTCGACAAAATCATTCAGAACCAAAAGGACATTCAGTAACATTCATATATATCCGAGCGCTATATAGCATGAAATACCCACTGTACAATGAAAGTCATCTAGATCTTTCTGTCTGCAACTCACAAAGTTGAGATGTGTTTTGAAAATACATCTTTGACTTTGGTTCTTCAAAGAAATCCTGAGAAGAGGTGAAAACGGAAAGACTGTTCGAAACACTCCAAAAGGCCTGTGTTCTTCCAGAGACTTATTACCAACTGAACTGCCAATCCTTTCAGAAACGGATCAAAAAGCCACAGAAAGTAGTGACTTAGCAAAAAGAAGCAACTTCCTATGTTTTGTTTCATTTGGAGAGAAACTTTTTTCTCTCTTTTTTTTTTTTTTTATTTTGCACAGCCAGGAATTTTACAACTAGCGGCACATGTTCCACTTTGCATGGCTCTTGCTCTTTTAAAGCAGGACGAGCAAACATGCATAGTATTCAATAATGCACAGGAATGTCATATCTTTTAGGCATTACACCATCCCTGTGAGGTCATCAGCCTTTTGATATTTCTAGATTTAATCTTACTTTAGAGCAATATCAACCACAAAATTTGCTTTTTCTTGATCTTTCTCTGAAATTCACAGCATATCAGTATTACTGATTCGGTGTCATTTCAGGTAGTAACTGCATTCATGCTGGGTAGGGCTTTGAAGGGGAGGGGGGTGGCTTGGTTACTCTTTTTTGATGAGGGACAACCTAGAGTCTTGACCATCAGGTACCCAGCTTCGGTCAGTGGAGGTCTTTGGTCTACCAAGCTGGAGATGAGAGCAAAAGCCCTGCTTGTTTGGCTAAGTGTTGATTGACTTGTAGAAGAATGAGTATGAGTGTACCTGTGGGGGAGGAGGTGATCAGAAAGTGAGGAATCTGCTACTAGCCTTTAAACTGAAAGCTTTATACTCTGTGCTTTTATAACTGATGTTTTATAGATGTAAAGTGTTCACAGCCTCAGTGACAGCCTCCAGTATACCTTTCTGAAATAAACAGGCACCTGACCTCAGATGGGTCTTTGATGTGGTGGCTTCAGCTCTCAGTATGTAAATATGTTTATTTGCTACAGAAGCCAGTTCTTTAAGATGGCTGAGTATGATTGCTCTCACATAGGGATATGAGAGCATGGGAGGACCTTCCAGAAGCAGAACCCTCTGTGACTACTTGTATTTCTACATCCTAGATGGGGAACACTGTCCAAAACTCTACTGAGCTTCACATGTCAGTGTTTTTTTCTATCTGCTTCCTTACATACATGGTTTTCATAAGTTCAGAAACACGGATAAGCTCCTTCTACTCAGTTCTCTGCAAAACTGACCTGGAAGAAGTTTTTTAAATTACATGGAAAATAAAAAACATTTCATTTTAAAAACAGTTCCTATAAATTGTGCTTTAGGGGTCATTCATATGACCACATTTATTTTAAATTCATTGCTATTACCAAAAATCAATACTACCCAAACACCTCTAGTATTACTTTCCACTCAGGACACAGCCAAGGCTCCCACTTCTCCCACAGGTGACTCATTTGTAGAATTAGGACTAAAACCATTAAAGATCTGCTTGTAATGCTATTAAAGCAACACAGGCATACTAAAGCATGTAAGACATCATCGATGGGTTAAACAGATCTTTTTCAGCTTTAGGATTTGTACGAGGAAACGATGTACATGTAGCTGGGCGCCTACCAAGGACGCGGCACACACTCTTGACAATAGCTTTCCTCCTTATCTAGGATCTTTTAATAAAGAGTTAATTATAAAGGCTTCTCAACTCATTGTTTAGAGTCCTAAAGAGAAGAGCACTTTTCCTGTCAAACATGAAGGGTTTGCAGCAAGTGAATTAGTCTTGTAGCAGTAATCTGTATTTTCCTGCAAAGTGATTAATTTAAATGGATTGACGCTGCCCTGACATTCTGCGGGCTCCTGCACTCCCCAGCTCTAAGACAAACCACATCAAACCATTCCATCACCCTGCTGCCAGTGCCACGAATTTGAGGGATCCACTTGACACTATTTTACAGGTAGGACAGATGTTCAGGTTAGGCCTTTTCCTAGCGAGTCCCAACAGCCAAACACTGCCCATGGGATGCACAAAGGAGCAGCACATTTAATACTGGCTCAAGATAACGGATGCAAGTCTCTGTGATCTTGCGTTTTGGTGAATGGCGAAAGGTGGTGCGCAGGTAGCCTCCTCTAGCCCATTCATTACTGTAAATACCTCTATGATGTCCTCTGTTGTCACTCACTGGAAGAGTAAACAGACTGGCAGATGAAATACAAAAAGCCCAGTAATAGAGGTATTAACATGCGGTTCCATTAACTGTAGCCAAAATGGAATGAAAAGTGTGGGAGAAAAAACCCCACCATAATATCATCTGAAACAGCACTGTCTCTAGTATGACACACTGTGTAAAGTGAGCCTTCAAAGGAAAAATAGTATCACTTTGTAATGCTGATATTTTGCCGAGTTATTTGTTTTATGACAAAAAAAAGCATTGTGCTGTGTGAACGAATATGAATTTACTACTTTTAATTAAGCAAACAAGAAAACAGGAGTAGATCACTATAAAAAACTTCCTGTAATACTTTGCATAAGCAATCACAATTAGCAACTAACTGGGGAAAATCAGGCTTATTTTATTATTTTCCATGGCCTGTTAGGTTATCACCTTAACTCCATGGTCAGGTGTTTACATGGCTAAGTGCAGACAATCACCTATCTGCTATTCACATTTTGAGCTAGTCAGACACAAGCCAGCTCCAGCATAAAAACACCCAACCACTCTTACACAAATCTGATGTTAGGTGGTATGTGGGATCCTTATAGCTCCGACCATGCCAGCCCAGTGCCAAAGGACAGACATGCCCCAGGGCTTAAAGTGCAGAGTCACCAGCTCCAAAAATTCTCATAAATAGAGATTAATTTCAACTTCACTTTCTACATAGGAAACGCGAAACAAAATAAAACCAACCGAGAATGAAACATTGCTAAGACTTTGGAGATATTTGAACTTCAATGTTTCTTTTTTCTAAATGGAGAAATAGAGGAGCAGGGGATGTTTCTGCAACTTGAATGAGCACCAGAGCTGGTTGCACCTTGCTTTTTAGCCAATTAACTGCATCTGCACACACTTTTTTAAACAGTGCAGAAGAGGACAGTGGGAAGAGCTTTGAAACAAAGGTCTTGAAAAAGAGGAGCAGAGGAAAATGCCAGGATGCCTTCTTCAGACAGTCCCATGTTGCTTATCCCATAAACTCATTTCATACAGTTGCTTTTGCCATTTTTATGCCTGCATATTTTGCATGATCAGATGAAGTTATTGCTAGAGGATTATTATATAGCTTTGTATTGCAGCAGCACTCAGGAAGCCCAGACACAGATCAAACCACCTCTCTGCAAGGTGGGAACACATTAGAAAGTGATAGCTCCGTTTGGAGGAATTCATAACATGACTGAAATTGGGTCTGAGCGCTGAATTCACACAATGGCTGACGAGTGTAAACACTTGCATCCTATTTCGGCAAATGTTCAAACACACCGTTAAGTGACTTACTGAACCGGGAGATGGCTGACCAAAATCAGTTAATTGAGTAAATGGGAATGCCTCCGTTTTAATCCTAGTCTAACTCTCCCAGCTAATACATCTTAATCATATAAAGAAATGCTACCTTCCTCTCTGGATCCACCGCGCTCTGATCAGTACAATGAACCAGAAAAAAAGTTTGCAAACACAATCTAATTCACATTTGAGGACACCCAAGGAGCCCCAGCGCCCTCTATTTGCAACAAACCATTTTGCTAAGAACATTTGCTGCTAATGATCCTTGCTATTAAAATATGCACATTTTGGCATGATAACTCTTTCTGTGCCTAAGAGACTTCCACTTCCACTAGGCTGTGTTCTTTATTTCAAGGTGTTTTTCCCACTATCATAGATGTTGCAACGGTAGAGATCATATTCTCTTGAACCTTTAGGACAAGATGTCTTACGTATTTGCCCCAAATGGGAAGACCATACAGCTAGGCAGACGCAATCCAGGAGGTTCCTACAGAGCATCAATGATAACTTTCTGATGCAAGTGGTGGAGGAACCAACAAGGAAAGGCGCTCTGCTGGACCTCGTGTTAACAAACAAGGAGGGACTGGTGGAGGATGTGAAGGTTGGAGGTAGACTCGGCTGCAGTGACCA
>Ga0065711_1035171_pt1 | contig 22700 bp, 12 predicted proteins | sample Hoacrofraction12_FD_59098 | JGI IMG/M metagenome (GOLD analysis project Ga0065711, IMG submission 59098) | Hoatzin crop microbial communities from Cojedes, Venezuela - Epithelial fraction 12 v2 (version 2) | ecosystem: Host-associated > Birds > Digestive system > Esophagus > Crop | place... | reverse complement strand
AGGGGGAGGGGGAGAGAAAAAAATCATGAAATCAAGGGAAAGAAAAGTGTGCTTTTTAATTTAATTACTAGAAACAACCCTAAGTAAAAGTCCTAAAGAATCAGTTTTGAAACAAGAAAGAATTCTACCTAATTCTCAAGTTTTGTGAAGATGTCATCTCACACTAAAACCTCTCCTTCCTCAACATTTTTACTGCAGATGCCACACTAAATTGATACTAAAACTAAAAAAAAAACCATAAAATAAAAACCAACAAAAAACCACCTCACAGAGAAGTGAAAAATATGCATCAAAACCAAAACTTTCCTACTCGAGAGAAAGAATCGTGAGAGATGCTACTATGCCTAACATTGTCAGACAAACCTACATTGGCACTGAATTAGCACTTCTCTTTCCTCTTCAGCAGAATTCCCATTCTAAGCAGATTTGCCAGTAAAATAAAGATGTATCTACTCTGGAGACACCTCTTATATCTCTGATTTAGGCTGATTGTTCAGATATTGTTCAATTTACTGGCTGTCATACTCACTAATAATTTTATATTAAATGTGGAATTAGATAGTCTTTTCAAGACTTCCTGGAATACATTCAAGAAAATCCCTTATTTCCCAAAACATAATTTATCTTATTCACCACAGAAAGAATCATAATTAATGAGGAAGAGACATACAGCTTCTCAGCTGGCAATTTAATTCACTAATTTGCAAAATTTTCTTCTGTTTAGGAAGTACAGATCTTGAATTATTGCATTCCAATACTCTAGCAACTTTTTAAGGGTTTTTCCTGACTATTATTTTTTCATACTATTAGTAGTTAGTCTTCCAGAGAAAAATGTTGAAATAAATGTGAATATAAGGAATGGTAGAAGGCAAACTGAAAATTTATTACACTTAATTCATGCTTCCTCTCCTATCATTACTATTGCCCATATAATGCCTTAAGTGGGTAATGAATCTTGTATTTCTGGTATAATTAAGGTCTCAGCAAAATAGGCAAAGTTGCATTTTGCAGCTTTACAGCATTTGGTCTCAATTTTCAACATTGCTTTCCATTTTATGGTCATTAAGACATACTACAAGCCTGCCCTCCCAAAACATTTACGAAACTGCTTTTAAAACATATTTGTTTTTCAGTAGCAGTAAGGGCAGAAGATGTGGAGATAGTAAACTCCTTGCTAATGTCCTCTCTAAGCTACTGAGCTCTTAATTCTTGCAAGATAAGAGTTCTGATGAATGACATAGGTAACTTCATCTTTAGAAGGAAGTAATAAAGATCTATATTTAAAACCTTTCTGCACTGCAGTAGCTTAGGCTTGGCTCACTGTCACATTTCACTTTAAGTAGCTTAGGTATCAAAAGAAAGACTGCAAAACGCAGCCTGGATAGATCTTTGTTTATTTAGTAGGAATGGATCACCCAACAGACTAGTTTGAGCTGAAAGCAGTTGGATGATCGAGACATATTTCTAGTCAGGACTAATTCTTTATTTAAAGCAGGTGCATAAATGTTAAGCAAAAAGTGGTAATTGCTCTCTGATCCAGACTATAGCAAGAATAAAAGAACTAATCCTTCTTTTAGAATTGGTGATATTAAGCAAATAATAACAACAACAACTCATACAAAATTGCGCATATTTGGGACTTTCGGTTGGGATGTTTGAACATTCACTATACTTTGACTGACGTTTTTCCTTATGATGCTTTTAACTATTCCTGTGAAGAAGTCTGTTTAAATGTTTAATTTAAGGTTAACATGATTCAAAAAGTCACAAAATCTAATAAACTTTACATCATAAAATGTAAAGGATCAGTGGCATATCAGAATATTAAATCAGCTGAGATACATAAGTTCTTCTCCAGTGTATGAACTTAAAAAACAAATTCAGTCTAATGACCCCTGAGGTTCATTACTAGTCACAAGCCTCCAGCTGGACTTTGTGCCACTAACCACAATCCTTTAAAAGCCTGGCAGTTAAGTATAATTTCAGTCCACCTCACTGTCCTCTTACCTAGCCTGTACTTCATCAGTTTGTTTATGAGGATATTACAGCTGGCTGTTGAAAGCCTTGCTGAACTTGAGATAAACAACACCCACTGCTCTCCACCTTCCCCTGAGTTAGTCATGTCATTGGTTGGTCAAGCATGATTTCCCCTTTGTAAATTCATGCTGACTACTCCCAAACAATTTCTTGTCCTTCATATGTCTGGAAATGGTTTCCAAAATTATTTACTCCATCACCTTCCCAAGAAACAAGATGAGGCTGACTGGCCTGTAGCTCCCTGGATCCTCCTCCTTCCAGGTAGGAATGACATCTGCTTCCTTCCAAATCTCTTCCAAACTTCCCCCTGATTGTCCTGACCTTTCCAAGATTACTGAGTGTGGCCTTGCAATGACATTGGCCAGCTCCCTCAGCACTTGTTTGTGCATCCCATGGACTTATGTTTGTACAATTTGCTTAAATGCTCCCTAATCTGATCCTCCTCCACCAAGGCCAAGTCTTCCTTGCTCCAGACTTTCCCACTCATTGTGAGGGCCTGGGATTGCTCAGTGCCAGTCTTACCAGTAAAGACCAAGGTGAAGGAGGCATCGATTACCCTCAGTGTTTTCTATGTCTTTTGTCATCAGATCCTCTGCCTTATTTAGCAGAAAGAACAGCACAGTATCAGACACCAATTCATTCTGAGGCAGTAAAAGCAAATAAGTAAGAGGAAAGTGAAGGCTAAAACAGATGATATAAAGAGACATTGAGGCAGGTCATCTGTGGAACAGAACAGTATAAGACCACACAGTTAAGAACTTTCATAATGCAGAGGTATAAGATTAAGACCATGAACTTCATAATTTGTCAGAATTCTCCCATTTTTTAAATATTATTCTATCTTTAGCAATGTTCATTTACGTAGTTTTGAGAGAGAAATGGAAATAGAAGCAAAAGAAAAAGGCATGTTCATGTCCATACGCCAACCTATTTCTGTGTGCCCTCTAGCAAACAGACTATACAACTCATGAACCAAAGAAGCTATACACAAGTCGACACAGCAAGGTAGTATCTGTAACTTCCCACACCCAGAAAGCGCATATCCCTTCTCATTCCAATCTTGCACTTCTCTGAAATCAGAAAAGTATAATTAAGTGAAACTGTAAGAAAAAACTGTAATACAGATAAACGTCCTCTGGCAGTAACCACAAAATTCATCTTCACCTGTGACAAAGAGCCAAACCTGCAATCAGGTCTGCACAAATTAATACCTTAACCTACTGAGTTATCTGTCCTAATAGCATGATTTAACAGAGGTTACTATTATTTTCTGATTAAATTGTTCTTTTTGGGTGCCACTTTTGGGGAGCCTTTAGAAATAAATAATTGTAAAAAAATGCTTTACAATTGGTGATTACCATATGACAACTCATTAAAAAAACCCTCTCGTTTTAATAGTCTAATTTATTATATACTCTTAGGCAACTAAAACAACAATTTCAATAACTGGCTCCTTAAAATGCATCATTAGTAGATATTCCACTTGGACTGAGTGTAATCGATGGCCTAGCTGGACTTGTCAATGCACGACAAAAGACAGGCTCGGACTCAGGCGCCAAGAGCCAAAGAGTTAACAAAGGCAGCAACTGACTTGTGCTTATCTTATCAGTCAAAAGTAAGGGGGGACAGCCCATCACTGTAAACCAAGTGATCTGTGGGGTGCAGCAGAGACCGCACAGCCAGAGATTGCTTCGGATAAAGAACAGATGGCCCCCGGAAGCACACACCAAGGTGTCCGCTTCATAGGCGTGTCAGACCACTGAGTCCCCACAACATTCCATGCCAAGAGCCAATCAACACTTAATAATTGACTTAGTCCCACCTCACAATAAGATTTCCAAACATATAAAAATTGGCACTTGAAAACTCTCTTTGGGAGGAAGAGCCAAGCAAGAACTTTACCTGGCGGATGGGTCGACGGGCCTGAACCTCTCTTCCCCCCCCAGGAAGCGATGCCTTTTTGGTAAGAGTCGTGCCTCTGACTTTGTCAGACGTATCCCCAGGAAAAACATTGTTAACTAAAGTGCTAAACTATTACCTTTAAGCTCAACTTTTGTAGACAGTGCATTTATCAACGGCAATCCCGAATCTGTAATACCTGTTGCTTGCATAAATTAACTATTGTTTCAACTTTTCAAAACTGTTTCAGTGAAAGTCCTTGGAGGGGCTCTGACAGGCAAGTTGAATCTGATAAGTGGCTACACACTTAACACTTTAGACAGAAGACGTTGACCAAGCCTGGGACTAGGAGTAGATCCAGCCGCACCGAGACTCTCCTCAGAGAGAGTTTAGAACACAAGGGGGTCTGCTCTGAACTTCGTGACTCAATTGGAGGGCTTTCCTTTTGCCGCTTATCAGACTCCCTTATCCCTTTTAACACAACACTGAGACATTTAGGGGTTTTTGTCCAGTAGTGTCCACTAGATCTGTGCTTCATTCCTCTTGTCTTTAGACATAAAAATCCATTAGAAGTTTAATGTTAAATAAGATGCATTTTGGCGCTCATATTCTCCCCAACAAGTTCCCACACGTCAGAACAAGGCTAGCCATGCCTCAACGTCTAGGTATTACTAGAGTCTACAATAAAGAGAACAGATGGTGGGGTTGAGGAATATACCCACGCAGCATTTATGGTGAGCCATAGCACTGGCCAGGCAGCTAGCCATTTTCCCTGCAAGTTGTCATCTGTACACACAGCTCTCACATAACACCCAGCAGAGCAGAGTGCTTGTGACTGTAAGACAGCTTCACTAAAGCAGGCACTGGACACAGATAGTAAGAAAAGAATACATTGTAAATACACCTATTTACTGTAGGGCATGTTATTTAGCTAGGGAAGCTCCCTGAGTCAATCATAAGATCAGACCCAAACTATGAGTTGACAGCTAGAAATCTGTTTCTATTGGATGCAGGGGGTATAGACCGACTTTTCAATCTTACAAGCAGAATTATTCAACACAATTGAAAATATCTAGTGTAATTTGCTTCCATATAGATAAAATGAGAAAAGCAATGGGATATTCAAAACATATGCAAGGTAAAGAATATGCCCAAACGAGACTTCTGGAAGATGATAGACAACTAGATTATCCATAATTCAGAGAGGTCATAAATCACTCAAGGCATAAATGACACTAGACAATATTTTTCCATGTGTGGCTTATGAGCCATTCATCTAGAGTTCTTTCCTGATCAGCATCAGACTGCCCTTTCTTGGTGTTAACTACCCACCCAAATTTAATGCTGAAAGAGACACCAAAGTTAGGGTGAAGATGCAAAAGTGAGAAATCATATCAGGAAACAGGAGTAATAATTACCACTGGCTGAACGGTTTTATCAGATTTGAATAGCGAACTGCCTAGGTCAGGCTTATATGGAACAGGTCATTTTGTCTAATCTTACCCAAGTGATCATGAGGTGTCAAACGGACCTTGAAAGTAGGACAAGATTTATAATCTGGAACCTTGGTCTCCATTACCTTCCTAAATGGCATTAGAACAATGGCAATACAGAAAATATTTAAAAATTCAGGAAAGCTAGGTCTGAAACACACCACTATAAGCATAAATACTAACACCTGCATGTGATTATAGACAGGAAAATGAAGAGAAAGTGACTACAGTTAGCATTTCCTTCACAAGATCATTAATGGAATGAAGAAAGTAAGAAGGTTCAACACACTTCACCCTTTACATCTAGTTAGAAACTCTAAGAACGCGTAGAACACGGAAGATACTTCATGAGCAGTGCTAGTCAAAAGATGCTGATCTTGGAACACAGAAACACAAGGAAAGGAAATACATATGGGTAGGCAATAACTTATCCCAAAAAAATACTTTCAGTGGCACGTCATCACAATGTCTCTATGAATAACAATTTCAGAAGTCTACAAAAGCAGTATTAGAAGGAAGAGTATAGTGAAAGAATTGTCACCTTTTTCGCAATCTTTCCACACAGTTTTTCGATTCTTCTCATAATGTTGATTTAACCAGGTGAGGATGATTCGTTCATATGGAGAATATATATTACTGGATAACGGTTCAGATTTTATCCTTGGCATGTTCTGCACACTTTCCAAGCTGAACAGATCAGTGATATTACGTGAAGAAACACGTGGAAGAACAAACACCTGAAATTGGAAAAAGTGTTTTTAAGCACAAACTGTAAAAAGAAAAATTACAAGTTGAATGATAAAAAACCTGCTTCATACTCAAAAGGTTTTCTAATTTAGAAAATGTTTAAGACACTGCACATTAGCGTAAATGTATAACACACAAGAGAACAGATTTGCTGAGGTTTTAGGGAACTCCTCTGCTTCCTTAAACAAAATGCAAACTGAAGCTTCCAAATGGTCGTGGGAGTCTGGAGAGGTCCCAGTTGACTGGAAGCTGGCAAATGTCCCGGTTTTCAAGAAGGGAAAGAAGGAAGACCTTGGTAATTACAGGCCTGTCAGTCTCATTTTAGTGCCTAGAAAATTTATGGAGAAGGTTATTCTGGAAGTTAAACACTTGGGAGACAACAGAGTCGTTAGTTATAGCCAGCATGGGTTCAAGAGGGGAACGCCCTGCGTAACCAATTTAATTTCCTTTTACAATAAGGTCACCCATCTAGTTGACCAAGGGAAGCCAGTAGATGTGGGGTTTTTTGGATTTTAGCAAAGCTTTTAATACTGTCTCTCACAGCACCTTTCTGGACAAAATGTCCAGCATACAGCTAGACAAGTCCACAATACAATGGGTGAACAATTGGTTGACAGGTCGGTCTCAAAGAGTTATAGTAAATGGAGTTACATCAGACTGGCAGTCAGCTACCAGTGAGCTTGTCCAGGGCTCAATTTTGGGGCCAGTGCTCTTTAATGCTTGAATAAATGATCTGGACACAGGAATCAAATGTACATTAAGTTTGCCAATGATACTAAATTAGGAGGCAACTGTGGACTACCTCAAGGGTAGAGAGGCCTTACAGAAAGATCTGGTAGACTAGAGAGCTGGGCAATTACCAAATGTATGAAATTTCACAAGAGGAAGTGCCATATTCTGCACCCAGGACAGGGTAATACTACTTAAAGATACAAACTGGGGGACGAGAGCCTGGAGAGCAGCCCCACAGAAAGAGATCTGGGGGCTTGGGTTGATGGCAAGTCGAACATGAGTCAACAGTGTGCCCTGGCAGCCAAAAGGGCCAACCACGTCCTGGAGTGCATTGCTAGCCAGTCGAGGGAGGTGATTGTCCCACTCTACATCACACTGGTGCAGCCCCACCTCAAGCACTGTACACAGGTTTGGGTGCCCCAGTGTAAGGAGGACATCAAATTATTGGAGCATGTCCAGAGGAGGGTGACCAAGGTGGTGAAAGGCCTAAAGGGCAAGACATAAGAGGAGCAGGTGAGGTGACTTGGTTTGTTCAGCTTGGAGAAGAGAAGGCTGAGGGGTGACCGCATCGCAGTCTACAATTTCCTCAAGGTGGGTAGCAGAGCGGGAGGTGCTGATCTCCTCTTTCTGGTGACCAGTGATAGGACACGAGGAAATGGATTGAGGCTGCATCAGGGGAAGTTCAGACTGGACATCAGGAAACAGTTTTTCACTGAGAGGGTGGTGTGACACTGGAACAGGCTCCCCAAGGAAGTGGTCACGGCACCAAGTCTGTCACAGTTCAAGGAGCATCTGAACAATGCTTAGTCATATGGTTTAATTTCAGGTAGCCCTTTGAGAAGCCAGGAGTTGGACTCAATGATCCTTATAGGTCCCTTCCAACTTGAGATATGCTTTGATTCTAAATATTTTTTGTTTCCAACTTTTTTCCAAGTTTTGATGAACTGGATGAAATCACTGGACCAGGAATTACTGTGTATAATCTCTCCAAAGCACTAATTACTGAACTACTATACTGATCTCCAGTGAAATCTATAGACAATCTTGAAATGGTATCTTTCACAACCCAGTTGCTCATTTAGGTCCAAATTACAGTGACAGTTTCTTCTGAAAAAAATAAACATTATAATGACTACATTAAATTTCTTGGTACTCGGAAGTCCTTGATTAAGTCTGGCATGAACGTGTGTTTTAAAAAAATATATAAACGTATGTATAGAATATGTAAGAAATATAAAGAAGTAAAAATTCTATACAATACTTCTGATTTTTTTTTCCCCAACTGAAGTGACAGCATAGAAATAGGTATTTGAAGGAGGAATACAGAACTTGATTTTCAGGATGATGATGTCAATAGCTTTGATTTCATCCTCCCTTATCAAAGACGTCTCTTGCCTGACCACCCTGACAAGTAATTAAAACTATCAAGGACTACAGCCATAAATGCTAACTATACTGCATCAGCTCCATAGTGTCATATATTCACAGATAATTTAGGATGAGTTTGTCAAGGACTAATTGTTTGGAGAAGGACAAAATAGAAGAGAAAAAAAAATACTAACAACTAATGAGTGACAATGTCTATTGACAACAAATGTCAATCCAATGCCAATTAAAAAAAGATTTAAGTCACTTCAAAAATTCCTTTTTAAAACCTGAAGCATTTCAGTTCAGCATAATTGTTCCATGCAGAGAAGGCTGAGCTAACTTAATTTAAATATTTGGATTTCTCTCCATGGCACTTTACTGATTTGCACAGAAGTACCTTAACAGAAAAAGAAATCTCAAACTTTTATATCAACATCCTCAGATACAAATCTGAAGAAAACAATGGCAAAAAAAACAGCAAACAAATATATACTGTTTCATGCTTTCTCAAAAGGCAGTGTCTTTGCAGGTTGATTTGTTGCAGCATTCCTTCATCAGTACAACCTGATGTTCTATCAAAAGGACTAAAGCAGGAAAAGATTAATAGCAACAACATTTAGAAGAAAATATGTAACGTTATTTACCCATAAAACATTCTTTTACTGTCTCTTGATAAGGAAAGTCCTATTTATCCTAATCCAAGATGCCCACACGTCTACACTCCTATTGAGACCCTTGTTGAGGGACCAGGACATTAGCATACAGTAGCTTTTTGGAGCACAGTCTATTAATTAAAAAAAAAATCAGCTATAAGGTTAGGGAATGTTATTAATTATAACTATAAAAACCACCCTTATTACTACATGCTCATTAAATTTAAGACAGATTGTCTTCACTGAACATCTGGCCTGACCCAAGGGCTAAATTACCACTTCTGCTGTCAGTGTCCGTGTGTTTCCATCATTCTAGACTTTCAAGAAGTGGAGAGTACCATCAGTATTTTAGCCCTGGTTCAAAAAGAGAACTAAAAGTGTATCTTTATGACTGATGAATTTCCCCTTCTATTCTCCACGTCTTCTACTCTTTCTTCAGAATAAAGCTAATTTTCCATTTTCTGTGCTGGATTTATGTATACTTTTTTTTTTTCCTCTGGAACTTCTGCAGCAACAGAAGTTTTCATAACAAATAAGTGGACCATAACACATCAGGTATGGGCATGAAAACAATATGGGATGACATTTTAGTTGATAAATAATATGAAGTATTTCTAACAATAGTATTTTCTTTCTAAAATTAAATTGGATAACAAAAGATTTCTGGTGAATAGATTAACATTATCTGAAATTTGCAGCATGCTATGTGAGTAAGAAAGGACTGTTTCATCTTACCTTGCTTGAAATCAGGCTATCGTAATCACAAAAAGGATTGTCTCTACTTTCATTATAATGATACGAAAAATTCTCTTAACTGCAGAATATTTCAACACTAGTCCAAATAAATATTTTTTACATGAACTAATCTTGCTGTCTTGACAATTCATATCCTGTTTTTCTTTATTGTTCTGATGCTTTCCTTACAAATTTAATAAATAAATAAACCTTGTTCAGCAGCAGTCATGGTCACCCTTGTCAAAAATGGCTTTGAAAAAAAGGCTATGGAAGAAAGAACAAAACTTTGAATGTTAAGTGACTAGTTCCAGTACAAAGTCATGTTCTCTCAAAAGCTGTGCTTATGCTTTATTATATTGAACTGAATACCATGTCACCCAAATGCATAAGGCTACAAAAAAAGTAAAGCAGAGATGTATAATTCCCAAGACATTAAGAGGAGAGATAGAATATGAATGGGATGTTATAAGGCTGCAAAAATAATGCTTCTCATGATGAAACGGAACTAGAATGATGAAGAGCACATCTTCACAATCGGTTTAAGCTGATCTAAACCGTTACTCTTTCATATCCCCAGCAACCAGGTGTTCTGTCCCATTCTTCTGTCTACACCAACGGTCAGAGAGATGAAAGATCTGTTTGGAAGCACCACTCTACTTCAGTAGTTCTAGCATAAGGAAAGGGGCAGAAAAATGCAGCAAGGAAAACCTGGTTTTCTGCACCACCTAAGACATGCTCTTTCAGAAGTAGCCCGCACCTATATTAGTGTAAATTCATGACGATGCTTTGCTCTCAGATATTGGAAAGGCAACAAAGTTTACTTAAAAAGACTGCACTTCACATCCAGACATGGAAGAAAAATGTTAAAAGGATGAAACAGAATTAAAACTTTTAGAGCAAAGCTGGGGCACCAGCAAAGTTGAAGCATTGCCACCCAAAAACCAATAATCATATCACCATTTCTAGAAGATTAAAAAAGGCCACAAATATAAGTAAACATTTACTACAAAACCCCAAGTAGTTTTCCACATCCTACCTTATATATTTCACTTTACATTTGAAGCCTTCCAAAGCAAGAAGGTTTCCTTCACGAGAACGTAACCAAGAAATCTCCAACTTTCTCCCTGCATCTTCCCATCTTCTTCCTAACCACAGGCATCTGGGGTAAATCCTTGTGCTACCACACAATAAACAACTGCACATCCATGCATACAAAAAACAAAAGAAAAAAAAAAAACACTAACCAAAGAAACCCCCACATACCTTTTCCTCTAACTCTAAAATTCAATGAAGACATTTGTATTCTCCACAACAATGACCTGTTTTTCTGTTCTTATAAAGAACATGTGAGCATCAAACTACTAGCTGCTTGATTTCAAATCCTATAATCTTTTCTCTGAAGGAGCAGGTTAATCACAACTGGGTTTGGGTGTTGTTAACAGTCTAACCAATCTCTGACAATGTTGAGAAAATATGTAGAGAAAATATTTTGCTTAGATTACCTAATCATACCAAATAAATCACAAGATTTATTTGAATGTGGTATACAAATATTATTTCTTCATTGGTTAGATTTAGTAAGTTTAAACAAAATCTCATCAGACCCCATTTCTAATAATACAAAAAATAAAGTTAATGATACACTACAGAAATGATCAAATTAAAAATTCATTTTTTTTTGGTTTGAAGATGTATTTAAATTGTTACTGTAAGAAGTACTAGAAAATTTCTTAAGTAGCAAATTGCAATTATTAATATTTTGATCAAAACTGAAGTTAACTGTTACCTGGACACCAATAACATCTTATCAAAACAAAAGACATTTTGTCTTTGGTCAGGCATTGGAACAGGCTGCCCAGGGAGGTGGTGGAGTCCCCATCCCTGGAGGTGTTTAAAAAACATGTAGATGTGGCACTTCAGGATATGGTTTAGTAGGAATGGTGGTGTTGGGTGGATGGTTGGACTCAATGATCTTAGAGGTCTTTTCCAACCTATGATTCTACGATTCTATGATTCTATGAAATGTTTTATTAGCTGACATTTTTTGACAGTACACATGTGAATCTTTAAAGTATATTTCCCAATAGCCCTGCAGTGGGTTGACCTCGGCTAGCCACCAGATGCCCACTAAGCTGCCCTATCTCTCCCCCTCCTCAACTGGACAGCAAGACTAAAATACAACAAAAGGCTCATTGGTTGAGATAAAGACAGGGAGATCACTCAGCCATTAGCATCACAGGCAAAACAGATTCGACTAGGGGAAATTAATTACATTTACTGTCAATCTAAACCAAAGTAGGATAATGACAAATAAACGCAATCTTAAAGCACCTTCCCCCCCACCCCCTTCACCTTTCTTCCCAGGCTCAACTTCACTTCTGATTTTCTCTACCTCCTCAAGTGGCGCAGGGGGACAGGGAATGGGGGCTGCCATCAGTTCAGCACACTTTGTCTCTGCTGCTCCTCCCTCCTCACACTTTTCCCCTGCTGTAGCATGAGGTCCCACTCACAGGACACAGTCCTCCACAAACTTCTCCAACACGAGTCCTTCACATGGGCTGCAGTTCTGCATGAACTGCTCCAGCATGGGTCCTTCCCACTGTGTGCAGTCCTTCAGGAACAGGTGGCTTTAGCATGAGTCCCCTGCAGGGTCAGAGGTCCTGCCAGCAAACCTGCTCAAGCATGGGCTCAGCCTTCCATGGGGTCACAGGTCCAGCCAGAAGCCTGCTTCAGCGTGGGCCTCCCACAGGGTCACAGCCTGCTTCAGGCACATCACCTGCTCCAGCATGGGGACCTCCATGGGCTACACGGGGACCACCTCCGTCACTGTGGTCTTCACCACAGGCTGCAGGGGAATCTCTGCTCCAGCACCTAGAGCACCTCCTCCCCCTCCTTCTTGCCTGACCTGCGTGTCTGCAGAGCTGTTTCTCTCGCATATTCTCACTCCTCTCTTCCGGCTGCTGTTGTGCAGCACTTTTTTTCCCCCCATCTTAAACATGTTATCACAGAAGCGCTACTACCATCAGTGATGGGCTCAGCCTTGGCCACCAGTGGGTCCATCTCAGAGCTAGCTGGCACTGGCTCTATTTGATATAGGGGCAGATTCTGGCATCTTCCCACAGAAGCCACCCTTGTAGCCCCTGTTGCCAAAACCTTGCCATTTAAACCCAATATAATACCCAACTGAATCAAGCCATTTCAGGTTACCAATTTTTTTAGAGTTCCATCTCATCAGGAAAAAAAAAAATATTAAAACCAAACCAAAGACGTGCACACTATTAACTTTGGGATTTTTCTGCTCTGTGCTAGTCTGTCTTGTAGCTATGAATAATTCAGCAAATTGAAAGAATAGCAAAATGACTTGCTTTCTGGTCATTATGATTGCATTTTCCCACATCCATATTCCCATGTGTCCTTAGGGTCACCTGTCTCAGCCCATGTATACATACCGTTTGTTGTCTGTTCCTCTCTCAATTATTCTTCTCGTTGTTTTATTTTAGATCAACACCTCATCTTTGTTACACACCTTCTTTAACATAATTTTTGTCATTCTTTATTACGCTTTTTCAGTAAATAATCACATAATCACAGAATAGTTAAGATTGGAAGGCACCTTTGGAGATTGTCTAGTACCTTTATTTCTTAAAAGGAATAGGTATTACAAAAAATGCTTACCTGTTTAAAAATTCTATTCTAATACAAGACAATAAATACCATCGTTACATATACGTCTAAGCAACTAGGTATTTCCAGTGAAAAGTGTTTCTATCCAAGGTAACAAAAAAGCATGGCATAGTTCTCTTTATTTGTAACGATTTCTATCACATTTAATCCTACAAAATGCAGACTGTTCTAATGTAGCATTTCCTAACTGAAACTTATTAACAGACTGCTAAAGTTTCAGAACTAAGAAAACAAAAGTGTTCCCACTCATTTTCTTCTCCTCTGTCAGAGACAAATAAAATACTTAAAAGTATTTAGTTTTAAAGATCTGTTCAGAAAAAAAACCACTTTAATATACCATAGAACTTTTTCAAAACAGTTTTTTTTTCCATCAATTCTTCAGAATTTAAGTAGTAGACGTTTCTACAATTTACCTTGTATATCTGCAGTAGCAGATCTGTCCAAGCTCGTTTGCTCATTCTCTCAAATATGCTGTCCTCCAGAATGAATAGATGCTTGTTGCTAAATGTGTCCGAGTTTTTCACATCTTTTTTCAACTCAGCCGTGTGACCCTTTAGACAAAGGAATGGGATTTATTTTTTTTCAGCAGTTTGGATAGGAAATTCACAAGAGGACAATGATGAATCAATGGCATAAATGACTGATAACATCTACTATAGTGCAATTGTGATCAGCATTAGAACCATTTACAGTTTGCTGCTATGCCTGGAATAAGAAGCACAATACAGGATTGACAAGAGCTGAAAGCAGCAATCAAGACAGAAAGGCAAAACAAAGGATATTTTTTTAAAATGGTAGAATCAGTGGAAAGCAGTAAAAGGAATTATTCTACTTTGAGAAAACATATCTGTTGGAAATTAATCGCAGGTATTAGCAGTATCGGAAAGAATGGAAGAGAAAAACCAGGGGATGAGGGTCTAAATGTTGGTGTCAGCTTAAATTTCTGTTCAATCTCATGCATGTGCTTAGATTTATGCAATTCAAACAGTCACCACAGTAGGAATACTCATGGTCCACAGAGAATTTCCATTAGTCTTCAAAGGATTGACAGTAAGCATGTGGCCTTCATTAAAAAAAGAACAAAAAATAAAAAATTAAAAAAAAAACCCAAATCTACCTTCTGTACAGTCTGCACTTTAATCCATTTCTTATAATCATCAGGTTCAAGCAGAAATTCTGGCATAACGTGAGGAAGATATGCTCCTTGGCTTCTGAAATTGTAAAGCAGGAAAGGTTAATAGGTCAGCAAGATAATTCGTTTAAAGAGCAGTCCAAGTTTTTCAATTTGCTCAACCCATGTGTAAGCTCTTCTGAGTTCTACCTGAGTATACCTTGGACTAATGGTCCAGTTCTATTAATTGCTTTTGATAGCTTCTATTTCTGAAGTTCATGTTCAATTCCTATGCCTACAACTAAATGCTAAAAGCACACACAACTCTGACAAACTGGCTTCTTTACGAGAATTGCTCATGAATAAAGGATTATATCACAAAGCATCAAAACATGTAACCCCCATTTCCGTGTGTAAACCAAAGGACCAGTGATACATCACATTAGTAGAATTAAAACTTTATGATGATTTTATCTGTCTGCAGGTCTGATATTGGAAGTCTTAACAGTGTAAAAAAAAAAAAAGGTATTTCAAAACTCAGTTAATTGTTACACTGACCTGCCATCTGTTCTGAAGTGACTAATAAATGCAATAAGAAAAGTAATTGCAGTAACAAGAGACAACTTCATTAGACTAAATTAAAAAAAAAAAAGAAACCCTAACTCCCAAGTGAAGAAAGTCTGTTCATCTCAGATGACATAGTTTAAATAAATGTTGCTGGAAAAAGGGGAAAATGATGAAGAATTGTTAAGTTTTTTCTCAAGGGAGCAGAAAAGTTTGTTGACTTTTAGGTCAGAAAGATTATCCTAGCATACCTAGATTTACATTGCTCTCTGTGTTAATGTGAATAATAATTAGGTGAGTTGTTGTTCTTATATAACCACTCTTTCATTCAAATGAAGTGACTGTACTTTTCTGGTACCATACAGTCCAAATTCAATTTACTTTGTACATTAGAAATCATACATCACAGTTTGAAACTACGCTAGTAACAGCTCCTTTTTTGTCTCCATGTTTACATAGTGATATTATCTTCTCAGAATATTGAAATTTCATGTTTCATACAATTATCTAGTGTGGTTTTTAAAAAACAAATATTTTAATTAAGGACCCAAAATAGCATCAAGTTAGTAGTCTGGTTCTAATATTCACCATGTCTGAATTTCCTATTTACCATTAAGTAATAGACCCTGTCCCATGAAATCCCTTCAAAACTTCAGTTCTTCCCAAACTATCAAAGGAAGCTACACAACATTCACCTTTTCAGATGTCCTATCTTTCTTTCAATATTTTTACTTACTAGATATATGGGAATACATGTCATCTACAATTTTCATCCTCAGAAAAGCTACATAACAATGTTACATATCATCATATTAAAGATGGGTTCTATATAACTGAATGTTCCCATAATTGGTTTCATTTTGTTATTGAGGAACACCATCACAAAAAAAAAATTCCTCCTCATTAAGGTCTATATATAACATGATGCCAGTTCTCCAAGATCAGTATTTTCACACTGTTGAGATGTTTTTCCTCAACACACACAGCTTGCAACAAATTAGTTAGTTCTATGGTAAAATACCCAGAATTTTCCTTTACTGCTGTGGAAATGTACCAACAAAGCCTTTTGAGGGAAGGAAAATAAAATTGATACTTACAATGTTGCTTGAAACAGTGAACAATATCCACCTGCTTTAGCAAGAGGAAAATTTGAAAGATGAATTATGCTTTATTTGAACCGTGCTGACCAACAATTAGCAGTTGGGGGAAGAAAGCCAAGAACTGTATGTTTCTATTCTCAGAGTGCTGTTCTGTGCTTCTTCAGGAGGGAATTTGCACTTTCCACAAATCACAAAGAACATGCGTGGACAGCAGATTATAGCAGTTGAATTACTCCTATCTAGGCTGGCTCTGGATGTCTTATCATCATTACGTACAGTCGTGTCAGCAGCACAGATATCACACCTTTTTGCCCTAGGATCTATAAACACTCTAAAATAACAACCTGTGAAGCACCTGTGAGCACCAACTTAATCACCTAGCATCAAATACATATAAGCACAGGAGTCGAGGTACAACTGCTTTTCTGTAGCAACCTGTATAGTTTTGCTAGGATTGTTAAGGATTACTTCTTCATTTCCAATCATCAGATCTCATCAATCATCAGTCATCGATGTAGTTACAGATGCATACAGAGATGCTGAACTTAACGTTTACCAACTGAGCACTGCTCCAATTCTGCTCTGAATATGTCAGTGAGTTAGACAAAACTCCGTAAAAGACTGAAAATTTTTATTAAAATTTAGTCATTAAATAGTTTTCCAAATTGCTCAATAAACTACCTTAGAAACACTTCAGTATTTCTTTCCATTTCCTGTCATGCTTATCAAAAGGGGTTGGGATTCTCTTACCCCAAAACTCATCACCATTTTGAAAGCAGGCAACTAACATCATGTATGCTAGTTTCAGGATGCCTAGATTCCCTCGAAAATCTCAATGGGAAGACTGGAAATAAGAACCAGTAGGCTCCACGAGGAGAAAATTTTGACTCTGTCTAGGAGTGCTCCAAAAATATCCCATAAAAACTCCTTCAGGAAACATCCGTGAATGAATATTTTGATGGAAGACCTTGAACAGACTTTGTTAGGGCTAACCTGAAGCATAAGGTATGCAAAAGAACTGAAATCTGACTGTCTCCTTGCCAGAAGCTGCCAGAATATAAACAAAATAAGGTACATCGGAAGACCTTTCTGGTACAACCTTAATTAAGTAGCTTAATGACGTTCTTTCATTTCTTCACCTGTATCCTGAAAAATATTTCTACCTGTGTTGTTCATTTTCAGTGTTACAAACAAATGTTTTTATTTGCATTTTACAATAAACAAACTTGAGACAAATAAGGCAGAGAGACATTCTCTCTCTCTAAGGTGTAATGACTCAGTAAACTGCATCATATTAAAAAGTATACTCCCAGCTTCACAGCATACACACCACTCTACCCACATTCAAAAAGTGGTAAGAATTCACCTTATCTGCCCAAGCCACCCACCACTATCAGGGGGGGGAAAAAAGAAGTGTTTCCCAGAGCTGACAACAACCAAGAAGGCTTTCCGGTATACGTAAAGATATTGTGTGGCATGCTCAATGGAGGATGGCTGATGGTAGGTATCACTGCCATCCAATGAGGAATTATGTTATTTTTGTTCCTTCATTATGACCTCATCCATGTAACAGTGAGTTACAAAAGAGATTATAACACATTTGAATCTAGACAGAAAAAATATCAGTCCTGAAAGATCAAAGGTAAAGACTATATTAATTTGAATTAGGGCTGTAAAATCCCATACTGAAGGGTGAAATGCCCCGAAAGGCACATCAGCTCCACCCTTGAGGAGTAGTTAGACACTTGTGACTCTCTTGGTAGGAACTGAGCGGAATCAATAGAGCTACTTCCAGAAGGGTCAGTGAAACTTAACTGATAACAAGAGTAACAGGGTTCAAAAGAGGAAGCATGTCTTGAAGCTATTCCTGACTGCTCACTTAGGAGTTATGCAGAGTATTAGCTTAACACTAGACCTAAGGCAGTGGCAGCAGAAAGGATCTTCCCTGGGTTGAAACCAAAGAATCTTTTTGGGACTCTGACCTCAGAAAAACATCAATATACTGACTAGATCAATCAGAAAATCTCTTGAATCTACTAAGACAACCTTTCAGCCACATCCTCAATACCTTGCTCTCTGCAAGGACGCAACAGTCCTTCAGAGGAAGGATCAGCAGGGTGGTATTAGTGAGAGTTTTCGGTTGATGTGATGGAAAAATATTCTTCAGTAGTCCACTGCCTAATGACTCTAGCCTTAAGGATCCGATAGGAAAATATGATGGAATGTATCCATTGATTCCATTATTTAGTATCAGAATTGATGCTGAAGTTGTGAAAACAACAGGAATCTGTAAGCATTGTTCTTCATCACAGAAGAAAGACAAAGATATTGTTCTGCCACTGCTGCAATGGCTCCTCCAAATCATCTGCCACTACATTATCTTTGATGCACAGAAGAACACTATTCTGCCTCTTTTTAAAAAGAAAGGGCTTGGATCAAAGTCGCAAATAAAGGTCCAGTGCTGTTGGACCCAGAGGAAACCTTTGCTTTCGTTTCCCTGTTACTGTTGCAAATATTTTATCTCAAAGCCCATGATTTTCACTATGTCTATAAACTCAGTTGCTCTGGTATAGATAGCAATCGTTGCAAAGACTGAGCCAGGTTTGGTTTGGTTTGTTTTTAAGATAGCTAAATTTAACAAGTTGTGCACAGCACTTTTTATGATGTTCCATCAGGCTTTTTGATTCAGTGCATTGAGAAAGCTTATGGGATCCAATGAGGCAACCTGGTGTTCCCAAGAAGATGGAATTATTGAAAGTACAATTCTGTAATGGAACAGAAAGAGGTGTTTGAGATAACGGTTTCTGTTTCCATAAAGTTTTTTAAAGTTGCAACTTATCACTGTTTGGAATAGTTCTGCTGACGGTTGCCCTGGAAAAGATACCTGTTGATAGCACTCCACTGAGTATCATTATGCTTTCAGACCTTAAAACATCAGAAACATTGCTTGTCAGGTCTGCTGGTATATCACCACAGCTACTGGCCTTTCTGTTACACGAGGAGCAGTGTGCATTGGTCTCATTTATGAGTTCAGATACAGCTACGTCACTGTCTGTTATTCTCAGATGAAAAGCGTGTATTTAGAACAGGAAGTACATGACAATTTTTACATGGCTTTACAGCCTCTTGAACATTAGGTGAGGCTGCTAAAGAGAAGCAGAGATACTGTATATGGTGGCTTCTGATGCGGTGGGCTTCTGATGATTTCTAAGGATCTCATGACATTAGACTTTCTCTGAAGTTAATTCTCTTCTCTGTTTCACAGCAGTGACAGCCAAGAAGATTGAAGAAGAATTTATTAACCTTTTTTGATTTGCACCATCTTTGACATTTGCTCCACATTATGCGACAAGATAAGATTATCAATGAAGACAGCTAATAGCAAACGCTGTTCAGCATCAGAAGTAGTGCTTCCATTTTTTGGCATATTATTAATACGAAAGACTAATAGATTACAAAGTAAGCCCATAAAATTTTTGCTAAAGCCAGTAATTACAGGACAAGGAGCACCAGTGGAATGGTAGGAGCGTTAGTGACAAACCTGATCTGACTATCTACTGAGTCTGTTTAAGGAATGAGGTTGAGAGTCATCTTCTTTCACAATTAAGAGAGCAGAGTTCCTACAGAATTCCTGTCGGATATAACCCTACCAAAGGACACCTCAGCATAAACTGCAGAGGATAACCTTGGTAAAAGCTAATTAAAATTTATAATACATAAGTCTTAGATCACAAAAGATACAGTATAAATGAAACCCTAAACCTACTGTATATCATTCAGTTGGAACTATATTTGAACTATGCTAATAAATAAAGTGGAAACAAAAGAGATGTATATTATCATACACGTACTTACTTAAGGAAAGCAAGCAAGGTAGAATGCTGCCAGTGGAGCTTTAACATTCGTTCAACTGGATCAAGGGGCAACGACTGGCTTGATGTAATGCCTGGTAACAACTGTCCACTCAGATGGAATAACAGGTCATAAACAGTCTTAGTATCTTTGCCAAGGCTTTGTTTAAAAATCTTTTCTTGAGAAGAAGTCACGTGGATTTTACACACATCACTAAGAAAGAAAAAGTTTCTGATATCATTCTTTTAAACGCACAAAATGAGCTAACATTATATATAATCACAATGATTAATTTAATAAACCACGAAACAAAAACACAGCAAGAAAGTTGAAAAGCATAGCACCTTTTCCTTTTTACAGAACTTTCATAATAATGTAAGAATTTGAACTACATGGAACATTTCATAAGTATATGTGAAATATTTCATAAATAGATTTTTGTTTGTCACGGGTTTTGGCCAAACATAACTTTGATTTCTATCATGTTTATAAATGCCCAGGAAATTGGCTTCTTCATTATTTAGTAGCAAACTAGATAAGATCAACTAAGTGATGACACCAAGACCGATATATGTCCAGGGTGTCGGCAAGACTGTTGATTATGAAATTTGCTTTCCTATCTGTTTCTTGATCCTCAGAGTATGTGGAGGGAAAAAAGACATATTGTTAAAGCACTTATTTATGCCACCAAAGGAGGAACAATTGCTAGAACTGTGTTTACTCTGGGAGAAGAGCCAATTTCAGTTAAGAGGGTGACATATAGTTTGAACTGCATATTTAATATACACTGCATTATGATCTATCACATCACAGCATCTTTTAGAAGATGAAAAATAACACCTGAATGACATTTTCATATAAACAGCAGTTAGATGGTACAATTTTAATATACAACTGTGCATTAGAGTGTATTTATATTCCTCAGATCATATCCAAAACACTTTAGTATATATGCTAACATTTTATAAGGCAGACATAAATCAGCTCTAAGCAGAAATGAATTACCGTCTTAGTGAATATGGTATTGAAATAGGATTTTGTCCCTTAGACCAACCAAAGAGAGTGAACCAGTTCTTAACAGCAGTTAGAGTTTTCTGAAAGAAGATGTACTCCTCTTCATCTTCATCAGGAAAAAATGATAATTCAAATTTATTTTCTCTCCTGTCACTTTGACAGTCAGCTTCTCTCTCTTCACTCATCATTTCATCACTCTCACTTTCAAAAGCAGTATTCGACTCTGAATGATATACACAAAAAAAAAATCCAGAAAGATTCCTTATTACCGTGGTTTTGTCTAATACAAAAACAATTTTTTTTTTAAACACACAATTGTTTTCAGAAAACAAAAAATTGTCAGACAGCAAATGATCAACTTATTTTGGAAGTAAACAATTTAAGTGACATGTACATATCTTGGGAATAGGACAAATCATGTTCTCGGGATTGAATTTCACTTAAAGAAAAAATTATTACCCAACTAGAAAAAAAAAATTCAGGCACAGCTTACAAAACCACAGACAGCAATCTTAAAGAAACTGTGTTACATACAGTTGTAGTAGATATGGCTTTATCAGTTAGTCAACGCTAGTTCCCCACCTCAATCGCATAAGCACAGCTCAGTAATTGACATATTCAAATAGTTTATCAGGTATTGTATAGATGTAACTAAGCCTACATCCCCCTTTATAAACCTTTGGACTTTTCTCCCCTCTGTTAGCCCTTCTCTCTCCTAAATTCTGACCTGACTAGTTCCCTACCAGTTGTTAATAACATCAACAACAATATTATTGCATAAAAGATAAGAACAGAACAATTTTTCTCATAGCACAAATAACTTAGATGATTCCATCCTTGAAAGTGTATTTTAATAACACTGTTGCAGTTTTAATGTTTCATTAAACGACGCAAAAAATAAAACTAGCTGATACACTGGACAGTGACTAAAAAAAATCTTGTTAGGATTTAAAAAGAAAAAAAAATACAACACAATATGGAGGAAAAAGACTCATCCTTTCTAAGATCACCATGCAGTCAGATATGAGCTTCTGCATTTCTGCTGGCTGACAAGATTGCCTTCCCCATCTTGTCACTGCTATCTTCAGCAGAGGTTATTGCCTTTTCAGACCTGAAACCGAGTTGCTCTTTTGAACTCTTTTTGCACCTTTCCATTAAAAACAAATCGTGTTGGTAAAGAGCTACTATTTAATCTAACTACCCCTGTCTGTCTTGGCAACACCTTAGAGAATGATTACACAAATATCAGCAGATTTGCAAGAGTGGAATCTAACAGTGATGAAACAGCAGTAGTAAATTCTGCTGTTCTAACCTTCCAGTTAGAAAACTAGCAGCTGAAAGAAGCAGCCTCAGATACTAGTCACCTGAGAACCTTACAGAATATCTATTACTCATGGTTCATATGGAACCGTACCTTAACAGAGTGCCACTGACAATGGTTGTTTTTATATAGTAATTCATAAATGCAATAAAAATGTCAAATTCTAACCTGAGCATACAACTAGACCTCTGCAGAATATAGCATATTTACAGAGTGGATATGGTTGGTTAGTTCATGACTACAGAAACAATGCCCTTCTCAGTAACTAATCCCTTACGTTTGTCCAGTTGTTATTTTTCTGCTGGCTTCCCCATGGACATGTAGTTGCAAAAGGACCTTGAAATTTTTTGATTGTTCCTTTTTTTATTTAAAAAAAAAAAAAAAAAAAAA
>Ga0065711_1006679_pt2 | contig 22700 bp, 8 predicted proteins | sample Hoacrofraction12_FD_59098 | JGI IMG/M metagenome (GOLD analysis project Ga0065711, IMG submission 59098) | Hoatzin crop microbial communities from Cojedes, Venezuela - Epithelial fraction 12 v2 (version 2) | ecosystem: Host-associated > Birds > Digestive system > Esophagus > Crop | place... | reverse complement strand
CCCTGAGGGACACCACTTGTCACCAGCCTCCAACTAGACTCAGCGCCGCTGATGACAACCCTCTGAGTTCTGCCATTCAGCCAGTTCTCTATCCACTTCACCGACCAAATCACCCGCAGGAAGGGGCGCTGGCCGGAGCGCTCCGGTGCTCCCCCACCTCACTGCAAGGTCTCTGCGTGGCCAGGTCCCGCTGTGCTGCGCCCGGCTCGTACGCTCGCGTGGCCGGACCCGCTGAGTTCCTTAGGAGCATTCCTCTGCTTAGGGCAGTAGCGAGACCGTCACCGGGCAGTAAATCTTCTACGGAATGGAAGTCTGCCAGACCTCCCTAACAGATGCTTTGAAGAGACAGCAGTATTTTAAAAATTTACTTTTTCTTCAGGTCAGCTTTGTAAGACATAGTAACGTATAACCTCAAAGTGTAAGCTGGGGCTTAAAGTCAGGGCTTCTGCGTTTACCTCCCTGGATGTCAAAGATATTGGCAAAAATCTGAAGTAAACACACCAAGGATGAGATCCTGAAAGGACCAGAGCGTTGGCAAGTGCTTCAGCCAGGCACTTAGACACGCGTTTAGTATAACATACTGCACAACTCCACTGAGCCCCTTCAGGGATAGAACTAAAACAAGTCAACCAACCCTATCTCAAGGGGGTTTAGCGTGTGTCATTTTTGCTGTCAGTTCACATAAGTTACTTTGAAAATCAAACACTGCAGATCATCTACACTCAGGCACAAGCAGAGAATTCTGCATTCTTTGAAGCTTTTTATTCTGCTGCATGAAAAGAGAATAAATAAATAAAAAGGGAGGAAACTTTACTTTTTTCTTCATGGTACTTGAAAATTACTTCACGAAAATGAGGGGAGGAGTTCTACCAAAGCAATGAGAAGCGATTATTTACTCTTTGCTCCTCATCTTGCTTTCCTTCAGGATACAAAATAGGTGCGGCAGTTTGCAAGACAGATGCTGACAACCCAAGTTTTCAAACAGATTAAACTAATTTGTTATGCTGAAATAGTCTGCTCTCAGAAGATGGACGGATTAATGATCTGCAGGGGAGGAGGCCTTATCTGTTGGGGATGTATGTGAATACATCCCCAAACCGACAATGATATGACAAGATGAGCAAAGTCACCCTGTAATAGTTCAAGGGAAATTTGTGTATGCTCTGCTTAAAAAAACAAAACTCAGCAAAAAGCCTTTTTAATTTATGCACCAGAGCAAAGCATGGAATCATGAAATCCTGCAATGCTGGAGGGACCAACCCACTCAAACCTGTCCTTTGATTTGCAAGAAATATGTTCTGTTCCAGCAGCTTTCCTCAACCAGCTGTGTATTAGAGTTCACCAGCCGGAGAAAGGAATTAATCTAGCCTTTCATTAGAAGCGCAGGCAACCATTCTATTTCATCATTAACTTAAATTCTCAAAAAAAGCTCCCCTACGCAATAGAAATACTAAATTATCTGGACACCTGGGGAAATACCTAGAAAGTAAAATCAGCTGACTCCATGGCTTCACTGGGAACTTGCCATAATGCCAACCCACAGCCAAACTGGGTTCTTAAACCCCATCCTCAGGATAGCACAGGCAAGAACAAAAGATTTGAAACACCATCGCGTCACTTCGGACACTGCCGGGGGCACTCGCGTAGAGGTAGATAGTCAATCTGTATTTCAAACTGCCTAGACTCTAAGCAGGTTGGCGGGTGAGCTCATCAACGTCACTGACGTTAGGAAATACAACACAAGCAATTTCTGTATTTTCAATGACACGAGACAGTTACAGCAAATATTTGCTGGAGTTTGTTTTGTTTACCCGTCTTCTCGCTGGAGTCAGAATCCCTGTTGAATCTCGGGCCATGTTTACTGTACTGTTCTCTCCCCTTCATTCTCCAGTACATTTTTTCAACTTTATCAGCATCTTGGCTGCCTGCTTAGCAGAATGATTAAAATCCAGACTGTTGTTTGCCTCCCTAGTGCTTGGCTTAGGGTATTCTCTTTGTGATACTCAGCATATTTTCCTCTGTTTGCCAGATTTGCCTGGCAATCTGAATCTCAACTATGCAGAACGGTAGCCACTGAAACAACCTAAAAACTGCAGTCACAACCTAGAAAAACGCTGCCCTCCAGCTAGGAAAGAAGCTAGAAAAGAATGCCCTGCACTAGAAGTAAAACTTCGATTAACCAGTCTCTGCAGCTGATCTTAAAGCTTCGTGTTCTGAGATAATCACAGGCTGGAAACTCAAAACACAGCCTGAGATTTTGGGGGGAGAGGGGAAGAGGAAGGGCAGGAGGATCAGCTGGTCAAAGTATTTGCTTCAGTCCATCATAGAGAAGGGAAATTTCCACAGTTCCAGATGCAGAACCTATCTGTCTGCTCAAGTCAAGCAACCTGAAAGTCGTAAGATGCATCAAGAGGCTGGCTTTAGTTGTTATTTACAGAGATCATTATTTATCTATGAAAAAATGAATTTTATACATTTTTACAGCTTTTCATAAAGCCATCTGAAAATCTGTCAAATTCTGATAAAAATGAATAGATATATGTGTCCTTAAAGGATCCTAAAGTTGCAGCTCATCTTGAAGACTAAAAATGTAAAGAACAGAATGCAGCTTGGGCATTATTGCAGGTATCTGTATCCCGGGATGCGGACTGTATTCTCCTCAGCAATGCCATTTCACACAGGAATGTACTCTTTAAAAAAAAAATAGTTGGAAAATAAACAGCAAATGTAAGCTTTGAGCACGACTTCTCTTTAGAAATTTATTTCTGTATTTCTGTATAACAAGTAACTTCACAGCATCGTTTTTAAAACCACCTGAAAAATAGGGTGTAGGGGCTGTGACTGGCTGTGTGCTGCCGTCCCTCCTTGGCTGTGGAAAGAAATGTTCCCTGAAGGGTGCCTGAGCTTCGAGTGCTGACTGCCATCACATCACACATCACCTATTTCGAGAAAAGAGGTGCCAAGTGTTCGGAATCAGAGTACAGCGGAAAGACCCCAGTAAATCTACAGGGCAAAATCGGGCCCTGTGCTTTGTTTTGTGCGGAGTCTCTTTTCACAGCAGAACGTTTCAGGCGAGGTTTATGAAGTCACCGTTAATCACAACACTGGAAAATCTGCTATTCACAGCACATCTGCTCTGCTTTTGTTCTCCGTCCTTGACCCCATCACCTGTCCTCGGCATTAGTTCACGTAACGTGGAAGGACCTGGAAGTGTGCAGGGGGAGGGCAGCCCGGTTGGAGGCAGGGTGTTGTCAGGCTGTAGCTGAGCTCCGAGCACAGCCCTTCCACGCTCCTGGAGCTGGCGGGACTACGGAGCGCTCTGCTTAGCAGGAAATCACACGGGGCAGAAACGTGAGCAACCAAAGCCAAGCCAGTGCTTATGAAAATTGTAGAAAAGTAGGTTAAGCTACCCCTTTCTGCCTCAGCATCTATCCAAAGGTGGGATTCCCAGCAGTATACACATGCAGCTGGGTGTAGCCCTGTATTTGGGTGTGCACCCATGTGTGGAGTCCCGCTGCGGAGCCGAGGGCAGCGGCGCAGCGTCTGAGCACCCCGCAGCTCTGCCCAGCTCCTGGGAACCAGTTCAGGGGATTCCACCCTGCACAGCACGGGCACACCCTTAAAAGCACAGGTCTCGGGTGTTCTCTGCTGTGGAACAAGAAGGCATCAAGGGGGCTGCTCACAGGGGTTTAAATCAGCAGCCTGGCAGACCTGGCATGAAGGAGGTGTAAGCAGATGGACCGCTCTTACCTACGGTGACTGCTCTCATTTCGTATAGACCCAGGCAAAGCACTCGGGCTGAACAGTCCATCCTCCAGAAATATAGTTGGGAACCTGTTTAACCTACTTGCACATTTAGGTTACAGCAGGCAAGATTTCACATAGACAAAAATAAAAGTAAAGAAATTGTGGCCTTTTATTTGGATGTTTGCTTGCTGGAGTGTTTTGATTTTTCCTATCTGGATGACATTAAATCGGTCTAGCTAAATCAAATTTCAAAATAACGTTTTAAGACATAAAAAGAAACGAAACCAACACAAAGTATTTCATTTCTTGTTGAAGAGGCAGTTTCCTTAGACGCAAAACATTTTTTTACCCAGATTCCTAATTCAACCAACCAAAAAAAAAAAAAAAGGAAAAATCTGAACAGCTAAACAGCTATAAGCAAAAGTTACAGGAGAAGCTGGTCTTTAGTCTGAAAGCTCTGCGTTTCCGTTAATGATTGCATATAGTCCTGCTGAATGTCCAACACTATCCACAGTCCCTGGAGACAATTCCTCTAGCAGAGGGAAAAGACTAAGAAAACCAAAACCAAGAGCGCCCGTCGCTGCTGTTCTCAGCCCACAAACCTCTGAAGCCTGGCTGTGAAATGTGCACGCTGCTGGCAGAATATTCCTGGGTGAATGCACTGGCTTTGAAGGAAGGCCCTTCCAGGGGGCTGATACATTTCAGAAAAGTGATGATTAATCTCTGTGCAGAAGAATTATATACTGGGTCTATTCTTGCGCTGCCAGGCCAACACTTGCTGCCTTTTTTTCCCTTGTTAAAGCAGACATTCTGTGTGGTACAATGTCCTTCCTGCTGTGTGTGTGGTGTTCCCTTCTGCTCGCTCTCTCCTGCCCGTACCTACCTGCTTGACTCTCTTTGGTTTGGGTTTTTTTGTTCGTCATGATTTACCATTTCCGAAAGATACTCCGACTGCATTTGAAAATAGGAAACTTTAAAAAGTAAATAAATCTTTTTAGGTATATACTATGCAGTATATGGATGATCTAAGCTCTAAATTCACATCAAATAATCATGATTAAATATCTAAAATCCCAGGAGTTTTGAGGTATTCGGATCTGTATTTTATATAAATCAGAGAAACTGTCAGTCCCTAAGTCTTGGCACATGTGAAGCACTAAAAGTCATTTATACTAAAATTGCTGTTCTCCAACCTTATCAGTTAAGGCTCTGCTTCTGCAGACAGCACTGTCTCGCATCAAAGAAGTCTTTGCTTGTAGTTAGGATACGGGTTACTTATTGTCTGAATTGCCTCTGTTAAATGATGTTGTTCTTTGAGCCAAAGATTATTAATGCTGGAAAGGTAGCAATTATTTCTTCCTCTTCCACATGGAATGAACATTTCTGTGGCAGGCTCCTGTGGACTAGCTAAATTAATGGAGCTCCGTTTAGTGAACGAGCATGAGACACAGCACAGAAGTCACCGGGAAGCGACTGATGCTCTGCTGCTCATGTGCTCGAGTTGAAACTTTAATTCTATTAATCTGCATTTACCTGTCATTATATACAGGAGACAAACAGCAAATAACCCCTAAATAAAGCAATGACTCCATAGGCAGAGCCCACAAAGGACAGCCCGAGCCCTCCAGTTTATGTGGTGGGTGCCTGGAAGGCAGAGCTGAGCCGGCAGTTTGGCCCCGTACAGACAGAAAAGGCCGTGGTGAGCAGGAGCCGGGAAAGAAAGAGCAGTTCTGCTCATGACCGTGAAAAAGGAGCTGTCAAAGCGTCACCTTCTTTCATCCCTCCTCCCATGCCAGCCCTTTCTTGACCCAGGGAATGGAAGCGTAAATCAAACGGTCAGAACGAATGATGAAGGCGCACAGTTTGGACAAAACAAAGCAGGAGGCTGGTGAGAGCGGTGGAGAGGGGCCCGTCCGAGGCTCGGCTCTTGGCCTCCGCGGCTGTGTTACGACATGGGCTGGTGCTGCAACAGCCGCGGTGGGCAGACAGAGCCCCTTCCCTTTCACATCTCTAAACACAGCCTGTGAGGCTCCTGTGTGCATGGAACGAGCTGTCATGCGTGGACATTCATCTCTGGGGAGAGGGAAGAGGATGAGCAGGACAGCCCGGGTAACGAAGAGCTGAACTATCATCAGTCGGGCGTCAGAGAGGGTCAGAGCACTGGTTCAAAACAAAGTCTTAGCAGTGGTGACAAAAATGGCTAATTTTTATTCAGTTCTGTTTTGGAGGGAGAATGGTATTACAGCTCACAGGAGGCGAGGTGAATGTGAACTGGAGAGCTGCTGAAATACAGAAACCAACCCGTGCGCTGCAGTGTTTTTAAAAGCAGGCTTATGAATTACCCAGCAATTCAACACGCGGAGGCCCGAGTTCACGTTCGGGCGTTGATTATTTTTGGTGAAGTTAAGTAAATCAGTGCTTCTGAATGTTTGCTTTGTGTTTTAAACAAGCTTAAAATAAAGCAACTTTTGAAAGACAAAAATCCTCCCAGGACCCTGGGAACGTATGCTTTTTTGCCATGCTTCCAAAAACACTAGATTTTTTCCATCACTTTATAAACGGAAGTGTAAAATCACAACTTGGCCCAGAATATAATATGCAAAGTGCCAGGTCAGAGGTGAGTGCTATAAAACAGCTGCAAGTTTGTGGCTTAGATTGTGTATCCTTAACTTTAAACGGCTTTTTCCCCTCAATTAAACAAACGCACACTGTGTACATCATTAATGGACGTAGTGGAGGATATGCATTATAGATTTATATTTTTAAAAGGTTAATTTGTGTTAAAAGAAAAGGTACCCTGTCATACATCAAAAAACATGATCTATCCAGATGTTTCTGTCTCATTAAAACCACTGCAGAAGATACCATCATTTAGAGGGGAGTCTGAATTAATCTCTGGAATTAAAAGCAGTAAAGTTCCACCTCAGTAATTTAATTCATGCCTCAACTAAAAGTGCATTTGCATCACAAAGCTCAGACTTAGATCAGAATATCCATTGTCTGAGGCGGGGCTGGATCTGTAACTGCAGTTTAATCCTAGTTCCAACCATGACTGGTAGTCTGCCTTGGTTAGTACTAGAAAATATAGCTTGTTTGGTCTGCATTTTAGTTAGAAAAATACGCTTTATGTATCATGTGGTGAGGAAAGCTACTATAATGTGATTGTCATTTGATTTTTAGAGAAAATAGCAATGAAAAAAAAAGACTCAGTTATTGAAGATCTTAAAAAGAAGGATTTGCTGTGAAGAATTTCAGAACTGGAAAAGTCATAGAAAAGGCAACAAGTGTGAAAAAAAAAAAGGCATGGAATCTATTTCAGCCAGTTGCAGATGTAGAAAAGAGACAGCTGAGGAAAGAAGCAAAGAAGGCCTATAAAATTTTCATCGAGAGCAAGAAGATGAATCGGGCAGAATTGTTCAGCCTCCTCCAGCACAGGGTGTATGAGTCATCTCCTGGAAGCAGGAGGCAGGTTCAAAGCAGGCAAAGAGAAGTGGTTCATACATAGCAGGTAAAGCAAGCTGTGGAATACCTTCCTGCAAGATGCTTAGCTTGATGAAGGGTTACACGGATTAAGAAAGCAACTAAAATACCAATTTAGAAAAACCCCAAACCTCTCAGCAGGTTTTAAATAGAAAGATGACATCGCTACCTGGGCCACCAAGGAAATCTACACACACACTGAAGAGGGAGAGGCCAGGGGAGGGCTAAGGATGCAATAGGGTACGTGAATATCAGGGGAAATGTATTTAAAGTATCCTCTTTGAACTTTTAATGTACATAGAATGAAAAAATATGGTTCGGTTTTAGGAGTGTCTCTGACATCACCTTGTCTTCATCTGCAGGAATCCTAGGTTGTTGCTCTGAGACTCAAGCTTACCTCACGCACCTACAATTTAAGAGGACCCATGCCCCAAGTTTAGCCCTGACTCAGACTTAAGACCATAGATTTGTAAGAATCATTGACATTTTTCCATCACATCAGTTTCCCCATCTAAAACCGTAAATTATAACAACTACAGAAGTAGGCAACTATTACCCACATAACTTAATGGTTCTACAATTACCTCTAAGATGGGAAAAGATGAACTACAAGTTTACAGATGCTGTTTAATTCGTTGTGCATCTAAATGAGAGGAGGTGAAGCAGTGTTGCTACAAAGTATTACTGACACTTGGATATTACCAGGATTTTAAAAGGACGAACTATTACTCTGGTAAGAAGAATTTCTGAGTTAGTGATAAATATTAGCTAGAATTTTGGAAAATCTCCGAATCCTGTATTTCAGCGCGAGAGAGAAACTTTCTCTGCTTTAGATGAAACTTTCCCTCGTTAACACCCTGTCACAGGATTTCTTGCGCACTGCTCATAAGCATCTGCTTGTGGGACAGAACAAGTAGGATACAGGATTAGATAGATGAGGAGTCCAACCAAAATCTGGTATGACAAAGCCCTGCACAAGTCCCTGCCTTTAGGTCAGGCTTTCTCATTCTGGACTCTGCTTAACGGATGTCTGTCGTCCACTCACAGATCACTTCATTCATTTCCATTCAAATCACAGCAGCCCCCTGCTGAGCTGCAACGCGGCGCGCACTGTTCGATGCAGATGTCAGGTTTTGTCTCAGAGACAGCCGTACCAATATTGCAGAGATCCTTTTTATCCGCTCATGCCTACAGCAAAATTTAATCTGAAAAGCTAGGCTTAGAGTTTCTGACGTGCTGGCACAGCAAACATTTTCGTACATAATTGCAAAAGGTCATTTGTAAGATTGTCGGCCCAGTGGTTTCCAACACACGCTGAGATCTGGGGACAAGCGGAGCACTTTCAAAATGCTGTATGTTTATCAGAAATAAGTATGTACTTTAACATTTACATTTATGTACTTTAACATTTAGATTTATTTGGCCTTCGTGCTGTTCGTAGCTGTCTGTCACGGACATATGCTGGTATTTCTCTGTTTGCATTTTCTCACTTCACTCCAAGTTGCTTAGTATGTGCACATATATATGCATTATTAAAGATTCTGTTCAATAATTCAGAGGGCTGTGTGGTGGTAACTTACATTCACCATGCATATACAAGTGCCTTACCTATATCTGCCCATAAATGCATGTCTAACTTGGTTTCTCACACTCCGTTGGGGCTGTCAGGGAGAGAAAATGGGTTTTTATAACCCTGGAAAGAGCGATTTTTCTCATTTGTAGTCCAAGTAGTCCTGAGATAGAAATACAACATTATATGTCATTAAAAAAGGGAATGAAGATGTTCTAAAATGTATTAAGGGGAAAACGCTTATTGGGTACTTGCCACAACCAAAGATACAATGTACAGGCCGTATCCTGAATATTTCAGTCCTAGATAAATGTATATGTGATAAAGGATCATGATGAAATTACCTGTTTAGATTATTCAGAAAAATCTCATTTAAAATCTGTTCATATCAATGTACATCTTGGAGAAGACTGCATGCTCTGAATTCTAGAGAACTCCATCACGAATGCCGAATACAGAGAACTTAAAAGGCAAACAATAATTTGGAAGAGTTACACTTGGGCTAAACGAAAGCTGTAGGTCCCTTCCAGCTGAACTGTTCTATTCTACAAGGAGAATTCATCAGTTTTGTAGACATCGCATTTGTAGTTTTCCACTTCAGGAAATTTAGTTTTTAAAGATAAACCATGTTCTATTGGATTAGAAAGTTGCAGGTCTAATCCCCACAAAGTTTTCCTCTGTGGATGGTTTTGTGTTTTTAACTTAGGGAACTTTTTTGCTGATATGCTGGCAAATAAGTATAAATACATAACAGCATGTGCTGCTCTATTAAAACTTACACATGTTTTTTGGTAGGTTTTATGTATGATGCTAAAATAGATCTCTAGAGCACTTCTCAATTGTACACTGACCCACAGGGAATGAAAAAACATTTAATTAAAATAACCTAAATTTGGATTCCAGAGTCGTTGCTCAGAAAATGAACCCATGCGCTAGATGAGATTGGTTTGATGGTAGTTTGAGATCTGTACTGGCATTACACTTGACGTTTGTATGTTGGGCTTTGTTTTTAATACATCTTGTAGAAGAAAAGTCAAATACGTTGCCTCAAAATGACATTACGTGGATTTCAGCATTTCTTATGTAGAGTTAGAGAATGTCTCGGACAACACCAGGTACAGTTTGGAGAGGTGCTAACCATCCCCAGGTCCTGCTGATACTTGCAGTCTGCCGATGGTAGAAGGAATGAGGAAATCTCGCCTCGCTCCGTCAGGCGTATCAGCCGTACGATGTGAGGCATTCCAAGCGGGTCTGCAGAAGACGCAGTTGCTAGACACAGTACGATCGTTATGCTTATTATTTAAAAATAAACAAAGAAACCCTAAAAATTGTATAGAATTACAGGCGCTGAATCTTTGGGAAGTTCATAGGATCATAGAATAGAATCACAGAATGCATGTGCATTTAAGGAGCAGAAAGTAATTATCTTTCAAGCTGGCATCTCATGAACGTGCTAAGATTTTTCAGCCTACGTTTTCTTCCGTAATAACATAGTGACATGAGCAGTCCATAGCAAGGGCAGCACTGTAACCGTAGTTCAAAATCCAGTTTTCCTCACAGGAACAGAAAAAATCCATCCTTATCCTACCCTTGGAAAAAAAGGCTGTTCTGCAAGCAAAACATTGTCTGCTCAGATGCAGTCTTTACATTTCAGTGGGAGCATAGCAATAGAGAGAGCTTGGAAATAATAAAAGTGGTTTCTTTCTGAAATCCCCTATGAGACCTCTGGGGCCCTCCGATGCACTGTGCGTAAGCATAGGCTGGTTTTATTACGTTGCAAGAGGTGGAGGTGGTCTGTCTGCTCGGCGTGAATTCCTGTCCGCTGTTCGTCTACAGCTGCAGAGCCCCTTACAGTAACAGGCTGTGACCCACGCCAGGCTCGACTTTCAGCATGCAGAGGGCCAGCATTTAGAGAACATGGGCGCTCCGCACAATTTAACCACAGCAATACCATTCTCAGTGAGGAGGAATAACATTGCCAAAATTACCGATACGGTTCTCTGAAATTGTGAAACTGTTTAAATACTCAGATGAGCTTTTGCAAGTCTATAAGGATAAGCTTTTATATACCCATTAAAACACCACAGAAGTCCACATCCACACGTGGAAATTTCAAAATGCTGATTATTGCAAGCTGGGAAAATATTGCTCTAGACTTGCTCTGTGCCTGTACTTCTTTTTGAAAGCGTCCACTATAGCTCCCTGTCGGAGACAGGACAGTGGGCAAGATGAAACTCGAAGCCTAGTGTGGTCATTCCGAAGCTCTTACCTTACTATATCCGTGTGAAGATCAATAAATTCTTGTAAGACTTACATTTTGTTTGGATTTCTGTAACTTGCTATTATATGGAATAGTGATGGAACATCACGAATCGTACTCAAATCAGACTCTGAGTGGCTTAAATTGAGCCACTGATATCACTTTCACCGTATCAAATTTGGGTTCTACATGATGAAGCTCCAACTTGTGGGTTTCTGTCTGTTTAAGAAGGTATGGAAATTTACCATTTTTATTACAGGAGCAACTGAAAATGCCCATAACAATTGGGTACTCATTCAACTTTATAAAGAACTTCTGCTTCAAGTCACTTCTAAAATTCAAGTCAGTCCTTCAGGAAGCTGTCTTTGCTATTTTAGAATGTAATAAAAACCAGATCAAGGTGAATGTCATATCAGTCTGGGGTTCTCTGTAAACATTTGATCCTTCAATTTAACTTTAGCACACGCTTGTACCTCCTTAATGGACAGGACAGTGGGCAGACAAACATGGACACCTTTGCTATGAATACGTTCACAAGTACTCTAATGTGCAAGTTGAGGGAGTGGTTACATCACATTACAGTTGCGTCTCTGGGTTTAGAATTGTACAGGGAATTCCTCAGTCCTTCTGCAAATCAGGGAAACTTTTTTTTTTAAACATAGCGATGTGAAATACAGGAAAACAATACATCTCTTTGAAATAGTAACAGTAGCAGAATGGAGATAAACTCCTATTTTATCTCCCAGGATTTGAGCCAAAAGAATATGACAGCAGCAGAATACAATTACGATTCCCTGAGCACAGAAGTATCAGTTCCCCCTTGGAGTTACCAAGGAAGTCACGCTGAGGTTAGCAGGAGTACGTCACAGAGCCCTGTCCACACCAGCGGCACCCACCCCTCAGACCAGGAAGCGCTGGCACCACCTCGTTATTTCATGAGCAACAGTGTCCCCATGGACTATCTTCCCCGGTTTTGAAAACTAAGAGTTAGTTGCAGAAGTAACAGACCCCAGCATTTCCAACGTGATGGGCACGGCTCTGCTGAGTTACCAGATATGTAAGATACAGCGAAGAGCAGTCCAGTGGTCTCCGTCTCTAAGCGTGGGTTGGTCACCATCAACGGCGCGACATGCCCCAAGCAGGCACGTTAAACACGCAGCTCTTGTTTTAACAGCCCAGCTATCAGAGTCCTACATCTAGGTATCATCTGCTACAGGAATGTTGTAATAGAAATACTGAATAAAAGTAGACTGTCAGCGCACGGCCAGAAAGAACTAATTCCTAGAATCTTGCACAGGCTAGGCTGGAAAATACAGCAGTTGAAACATTTCCGCGGAATCAGATTGCCTGGACACGATGAAAAGGCTGCGTACAAGGAGCTCTTTGGAAACAGAGGAAGACATTGAAGTTCTGCCACAGGTCAAGATTTTGCTAAGCCCTTTGCTAAACAGGGATGATGCGCTCTGAAGTAACCTTTGATCCTGCACAGCCTTCCTAAGAACCAAAGTAAACCGTGATCTTAAGGGACACCAGGAACTTGTATGCGTGCCGTCATGTCTCTCCTACACTGCTACGCACTAAAGAGGCTAAATTCCCATTACTCTGATAAATGTATTCAAATGACAATTTTTACAGCTGCTTGCCAGAAATCTTATCATAAGATATTTCCTGTCCTCACCAGCATAGACACCAGAGGCAGTTGCGCACGACGTGGTTTTAAAGTCACCTAAAACAGATTTGCATGTGATCATGGAATCATAGCGTTGGAAGGGTTGGAAGGGACCTTTCTGTTACTGATGATGTGTTTGGGTTTTAACTAGAGATCTGGGAATGATCTGGCATTTCAAACAAATGCTTTTGCTAGAAAATGAAATTTATGCACCAGTGGGGTTTTTTACCTGCTTAGACCCTTCGTCAAACCTGGAGCCTGTCGCTTCACAAACAAGCACTAATAGCGACCCTTACATCTGAAACCAAGGTCATTTCTGCTCCCAGTCGGACGGGCACCTGCAAATAAGCAGTATTTATCCTAAATATCCCAGTCTGGCCAGGATGAATGCAATTCAGTGAGCCTTTGCTAATGCAAACCAGACTTCTCCATGCTCGTGGGATGCTGCCGTTGATCCGTTGTGTACATAAACGTACAGCTGGCTTAGTTTACTGCCAGCATCTCTTTTTTAATGACCCTCCAGATACAGGACATTCCATGTTTCAAGGAATTTACAACCGAAAATGCAGGCACAGCATGTTAAATCCTACCTTTAGCTGTTGTTTCCAGCGTAATCACTGTCATGTATAAAAATTCCCTCACAGCGGATTCTTAGAGTCTCTCAGTTAGTGACCAACGTGCGACACTACAGAGCAGCAAACTGTCACGTAATGACAGACTGTGGCGAGACCCTTCAAGTAATCAGTACAATCTGGACAATTTGCAGCACCATATCTGATGGTTTGGAGGGGAAGGGGTCTCTACTGATAGATTTCAGGTTTAACGATACAACAGTATTGCACTCTGCAAAGACAATATTGATTTTTTTTCCCCATTTAGGTGTTTAAAGTATCGATAGAAAATAAACCCCAGAAAAAACTACATTCACTACAAAGACCTGCTACTGGTTTTTTTCAGTCTGTCATCTCAGATGAAACTTTATCTTTAGATTGTGTGTGAGATACATAAATGAACTCCAGTCTGTTCATTACTTTTAACTCAAGCAACAAACAAAAATTGTCAGGCTTTATTGTGGAGCTAAGCTGAAGGAAATGCAGACACACCGCAGCACAGCGGTCCTGCTTTGGCTCTAATTTCAGTGGGACTATTTCAGATCTACTAAGCCTTTTTCACTTGCCCTGATGCAAAGTTTAAAAAGTATAATATGCCATTCCTGAAATGTTTCCATGGAATTCTGGTATGTAGCTAGTATAGCTTTAAAAATTATAATAGCAGCATTGCCAGCCAAGTAGTATGAAGAGAAGGGGTTTTGGTTTAGATGGCTTTGGACTGTTAGGATTTTGAATTTTTATTTCATATATATCTCTTGAAACATAATGTGGCTAATTACTAAAAACCAGGCAGTAAAACTCTGGAACATATTCTGCTTTCATTTTTTTACCTATTTCTGTATTAGAAACGAGCACAGAATATATTATCCCTAATGTTCTCAAATACAAACGACATACTGTGAAGGCCAAATCTATCTCCTTCGTCAAGTTTGGCTTTATTAAATACAGAAAATAGCAGTAAAATTAGGGTCAAATTTCTTCTTAAGGATTTTCAAATTTAAGTGTTTCTTCCTCAAAAATTGACATCTCACATGCTATAGCCCCATTTGCTAATGCGCTGCCTCCACCTGCCTAAGCCTATGCAGGCTATAAGCTTCCTAATGGAGCCAGCTGCTGGCTGGAATGTTTTCCTAGGGTGACTGCGCTTGCTTTAAGAGTTACAAACTTCCCCACCCCTTCTCAGCACTCGCAGTACAAGGTAGAACAATTTCTCCATGACATGTGGAACTTCATGGCAGTTTGAAGATGGATCAGAAAGGAACTTCAATGTGAAATTTCTAGAATGTTTTTATTATCAAGTATTTCTGCCTGTCAAATGTTATCCTAACCTGTCTTCCTTCTTCTAGCCTAGGATTTGAAACTGTATTTATTGTAGAATGTCAAAAAGCCAAGGGAAAAGAGTAGATCTCATCTTGGGTGCAAGAGGAAGGGAGCAGCATTGTAAAGCCTGGGATCTCATCCAAGGCTGAGGCAGATGAGAAGTTTTCTAAAATAGTTGCCCAGCACAATAAAGTGGACATAGAAAATACGGCGTAAAAACCTGGCTGCAGATTTTTAAATATTAGTCACCTATTGTGAACTAAAATGAAAGCCTAACTACATTTTTCTAAATACCTGAGGTTTTTCATTGTATTGTAGCCCTATGATGTTAAATTTAATTTTGTTTTTACAGTAATGTAATACAACTGGTATCAGCTGTTGTTTCCAAAAACTGCATTTATTTCAAGTCTTCTTCCTAGCGCTATGTTACATAGAACTTCTGAGAACTGCTTCCTGTTTTTCATACAGATTTCCCTCTTTTCCTGTGGAAATCTATTGAGGAAACTCTATGAAAACAAAAGGAAGTATCTGTTTCTAAATACCTGTAAGACTGTCCAGAAGAATTGCCTTTACCCGCTGCGGGGCTCCTGCTGACGGCGGGGGCTGCGCGCGACGCGAGCAGCGCCTGCATGTGACGCGTGCAGCTCCGTGTCCCGCGGAGGAACCCGCGAGCCCTCCAGCCACCGGCATCCAGCTCAGGTGCGGTGGGGCTGCTGCGTGGAGGGCAGTCCTTTGTCAGGATAACAAGGGTCACGTTGGTCAGGAAACTGAATCCCGGTTACCGAACCTGCCTATGTGGAATTTTCCTGGTCACCACTTCGATCTCCCCCGGTCTCCTTCACCTCATTTATTAGCTCTCCTGCTTGAGAGGAACCGTAGGGCTGCTCTGCAACCTGCGACGTCCACGTGTGACCAGCCATTATCCAGTGGCACTGAGCCACCCGTGATTAGAGAGCTTGCCTACATCATGTACCTTGTTAAATAACCTAATGTTACTAAGCTCTGTAACACCTTCAATACACCGGAGCCAAAGCAGAATCACTCGCAGAAGTGTTCTTCACTTCAGGTACCTTTAAGATAGCTCTGATTTCCTCGAGACATCTAAGTTTCTAGACTGCGGAGCTAGAGAATCCAAAACAAAAGCAGAAAATGTACTCAATGTATTTCAACATAATTTAGTGTTTCTGGTTTCTAGCAGCCTGCTGGGCTCCACAGAATCTGGATGAAAGAGATTACGTGTTCCCTAAGTACTGTGGTTCTGCAGCATGGCTGAGCATTTCGAAGAGAAACTGAGCCACGGGCATTGTTAAAAGATGGAAGGCGGCTTTGTTTCAATTTTTCATACCTTTGTTAAATAATCTACGTGCAATTTCCAGTGCAGTAACTACTTGCTCAATCAAGTTTTCTGCTTGTTCAGTTAAAATGTAGTTGGAAAAAAAAAGCCGGGGGGAGGGATGGAATGAGACTTATTGTAAGTTACTAATAAAATCTACCTGCTCCTTTGTCCTGCAAAAAGAAGTCCTGTTACCACTGACATTATAGTTCTTTTCAAAGGGCTCCTGCCAGGCTTCCATTGCACCATTGTCCGAATTAATAGGGAGCAAACCTCACCCTGGGCATCTCTGCAGGGTCTGTGTCCATGCAGTTTAGAACATTAGCCCAGCCGTTCAATAGCAGTCCTGGGTAAACTGCAACAAGACTAGGTTTTGCTCTTCCTAACAGAGACCATTATGGATCCTGGTTTTATCCCAGCAGTACCTACTAATTTCAAACAGGTTAGGTCATGATTCGCTGACACTGACACCATATACATTTGTGGTAAGTTACGTTATTTACACCCTACACCAGCAGTCCTGTGGTCTAAAAACACATCCACGTTTTATAAAAACACACGCACGTGAAAAGACTGTCAGAGAAGTGGCCATAACAGTGCAATAGCAGCTCAAGAAATGAGAAACCATCAAGATCTGGGTAATAATCCATTAGTATCAAGCAACACTGTCCACTGCCAGGGGCTCAGCTAATGATAAAATGACCGTGATTACATTTTTTGTCTCTGTCTTTGCTGGCCTGCTGTGTGCCCAAGTTACACTTCTTAAATGGCTTCTAATATATGCTTATTCCCATAGTCCAGTTGCTTAAATGTTTTAGCTTACAGTACCTTGAAATGCCACGTTTTGTTTACTGGAAGTCAACCATAAAACCTGGAGTTTTTATATGTACTCATACATTAACCTATGTCCTACATTTATGGCATCTAGTTTTTCAGAAAGAGAAAGAAACAAGTTGGTCATACCTTTTCTCCTCCAGTAAATATTTGTATTAATTTATGCTGACTATCTACAAACATCTTCAATGATGTTGTGTGTGGCCATCCTGCAAATGCCAGGTGATTCTAACCCACGAAAGAGGGTCCTTTTCCCAGCAGAGTACTGAAGATCATTGCCTAAGCTCCACATGAATCTCAGTTTTATGTTATTGAACGTCATAGAAATGAACACAGTATAATCCTGTCGCAGAAGCTGAAAAATGGCTTATAAAGCAAAAGCTGGAGGAAGGCTGTCGAATGAACTTCTGTAAAACACAGCCTGCACTTGGATCAAGTCAATCATCGGTAACATTGACGTTTTTACTCAGCAGAAAGCTCAGGGAGGTGTGTGACTTTGTTTATATACTGACATAATGAAACTAAAAGGTAATTAAACTGCTTTTATGTCAATGGGACTACATATTTGGTTAAAATTGTGCACCTGCTTAAGTACTCTGCTGTAGTAGGAAAGATATGATGTAAAGTTTAAACTTAGATGATGTTTAAGTAAACTTGGTGATAAACACAATGCCAGCCTGCTTGGGCTGAGGCTCACCGGGTAATGAAATTGGAGGCACTGCCGAGACACGCAGCGGCCCACCCCTGGAGAAGGGAGGGCAGGCAGGGTGCTACACACCCTGCCAGTGCCGGGAGCAGCTGCCTGTGGCTCGGCTACATTTCTGTCTTTGGCTTGTCCACCTCCAAATAACAGTTCTTATTCAACTATAGCACCAACAGAAGACTCCATCAAAGCTGCGATGTTGCTGTCAAAACATACGTAGGACCCTAATAAATGCAGGAATACTGGGCAATCTTTCCTCATCTCTATGAACTGGTAATTAACGTATGAACATTTGGGAAGGAAAATAATTAATTTGGGATTACTGTAAAGGCAGTGTTGTTTTTCGCAAGTTGTACAATTGTCCTGTGAGAGCTTAGGAAATACTGGATTTAGGTGCAATACCGGTGGCTGCAGCTCCTCCTGTTAACATACATCACTGTCATATTTTCCCCCAAAAAATATACAATAGCTTGCAGCCAGCTTAAGGCACAGTGTTGCTGTCAAGTGAGCCATCTTCCTTTCCTGTCGCTCCAAATCCATGAGGCTCTAAATCTGTGAAGTTCTGGAATAAGTCCTGAAGGAATTTACATGCCGGTAAATAGTTACTTTCAGAGTTTATACCACGTCTGGCCATATCTACAGTTTTGCATACATCAAACTGAGAACAGTGTTTGTCAGACGTTTTAGGCTCCAGGAGCTGAATTCAGCAGGATCTCCACCCTGCGGATAAGCACTCCCTGACGGCGCTTAGGAAGAACGCTCTTCTTTATCTAGGAGGCATTAAAAGGATCACTGGACATTTGATCTTCACTGACATAGCACACAGGCGATCCCAGAGGGATTCCCGGGGATTAAAGAGCACACATCTACGTGAAGGAATACATGAGGGGGTCGGTTTGTTACACAAGCAGTCGCAGAAGGAAATTATCTACAGGATCACAGCTCTGCTGCTCTTCTTTATCTGGCTTCTATGCCTTGTAGCAAGTATCTTGGTTATAGCTACCAGCTTTTTAGTATTTAATAGGATTTTAGTATTTAGCTTTCAGTTGTAGGTTTTCAAGTATTTATCTATAAAATACGTCAGGATACCAGGAGAGAAATAATTCTGCAAACAAAGGTTGGAGATCAGGAAGGACACATCGACTTGGGAGAACACATACACACACGACTCATGCGATGTAGTTGGGGAGGTGGCATTTGTTTTCATGTGCTTCCTTTGCTATTTCTTATGGGTTGGGCTAAAAGGAGATCTCAAAAAGTGTCTAGAGAGACGTTTTGCCAACGGGACTGTCCGCCTGACCAGAGGCAGAGGGCTGGAAATCTTGAGTGAGAATGTGTTCTCACATCAGCTTCAGCTTCAATTCAGACCCAGACCTCCTGATAAGCTGAAGAAGTAAACTGTTTGCACTGCTGGCCTGACATGGACTTGTAGCGTATTGCCAATACAGAGTCTCCAGCCAACTCCAGGCAGAAGGATCTGTGTCCTGTCCAAGAGTGGGGCTGAGGGATGTTGACCTGAGGAAGGGCACCCACAAGATGCGAAGCCTGGCCCAGACCCAAGTGCTGAGGTGGCAGCCAGCAGGCTGGACGCAGGCCACCGGGCAACACCATCCGGCCCTCTCTTCTGTCGTAGCTGGGAAAGAGCTGCTGTGGCCAACGGCTGTTGCGGCATCGTGTGAGGAACAACAGCACAAGCTTTCTTAACTCACCTGCATGTAGCCAGGTCCTCTGAATTACTGCCGCACTCACGTGGCCTGTCAGAAAGGTCCACCAAGGGGTATTTGGCTCTGTGGGCTGAGCCATACCGGTGTAACAGGGACACGCTGTTATTTAACCAGGAGTTAGTCAGTGGGACGGAACGTTATTGAGTAAGGCCCTGCCGGTCCTTCAGCTATCCCTTGGTACGGTCTCTTAAGACACAGACTGCTGCTGCTGAGCATTATTCTGAGGTCTAGCACTGGTCCCAAGCCCATGTACACTCTGTTGAGCCTTGTGGGCTTTTAGAGTAATTCTGACGTTGCCAGCTTAACACAAACTTCAGTCATACTAGATCAAAGCAGAGCCGTGTAACAGATACAAAGAGGCAGTAACAGACTATTCTGTGACTTCCATTTCCATGGCTAGGAGGAGAGTTGAAGCCAGGTCTTCAACTCAGACTTCCCAGAAATCTTGTGCAAGCTTTAGCAAATAGCTTTTGTGCTAAGAGTTCAATCAAGAAGAAGTGACACATTTTTTTCTGGCTTTACTTAGGTCTGCACTGTGTGCATCCAAACTCTTCAACTTTCAGTGCAAATATCTGTATTTCTAGCTAGCAGGGTGTGGCGATAGAGTTCTTTATTCCAGTGGAACAACATCTGGAAATCATTTCCTTTATTTTGGCACAAAAGAATTCATTAAGGGGCAGGAATATCTGAATGACATAATTCCAAAGTGATGTATGTTTCTCCTGGGTAGTGCAGTGACTATTAACCATAAAATGCCCCACACAGAGCAAAAAGCAATCTGATTCATCAAGGATAAACTCAAGAACTACTGCCATGCAATATAATCCCTTGCTAGGTACAGGATTTATAAAAGCACTATAATTACCTCATCTGTTTAGCCTAATTATCAAATGTTATCGCCCGCAGAGCAGCCAAAACGACAAATAGTTTATTGATAATGGTAAATTAAAGTTTCAAGGCCAACAAAGGCTAAGGAAAACACCAAACAGTGAGACTCAGAGGTCTTGAGCTGCATTTCAGAGCTGAAAGGAATGCCTTCTGTAAGTCACAGAATGAAACCCGCCCAGGCAGTTTTAATTCGCTTTCCTTAATCATTTATTTGTAAGAAATTTATGTATGTATGAGTGTGTGTATTCATGCATAAGAGCACCTGTTTTGTACTTAGGTGGGTCTTGCTTAATGCACTGATATTTATCTTTACTGTAAACATGGCCTTAACTGTTATGTTGAAAATCAATTATGAGTTTCTAAGTGTACTCTTCATCACAGTATAATATACCAGACTAGAAAGATTACCATCAAAACTTTCTGCTAATTTTAGGTGCCCATTCTGACTTATCTAAATTTTCACAGTACCTAGTATTTCAGGGCAAGCCACACAAATCAGAACTTCCATGATCCCACTCTTTAGCTGCAGTTCTCATGCCCCACAATCTCAAACTCCATGACAAAAAAAAAAAAAATCAAGACCTAATTATTATCTGTGCACATGTAACACCATAACTGTGTGCAGAAAGCCCAACTAAAGTAATTTGCCTGGCATTACGCAGGGTCTCTGGCAGAAACAGGAGTAGAAATCTACTTCTGCAAAGGGTCATCAATGGCTTTAACAAGGACGCTATCGGTTCTGTTCCCGCATGCCTCACCTGACTTGCTACTTGTAGCTTCTGCAGTAGGAGAGGAAGGAACCTCCTGGCAGAAGTTTCCTTCTCTCTAAAGCTGTTGTCCATCCCCAGAAATCATTCATCCCCTGCCTTGAATGCGGCAAAGGTCACATAGGAAGAACAGACTGCGATTTTACGAACAGTAACTACTTTGTAATGCGTGTGCTCCAGGGGTCAGGCAACCTCCTGACATCTTGTCAGTTGAGAACCTTAAAAAAACCAAATACACTTAGAACACAAGAATTTGTGTCGGGTAGCATCATCACGACATCTGTGTTTTCCACCAGCAGGGTCAGATTCTCTACATTCTCTGCATAGATTTCTGCTCTGAGTTAACCGAGCAACTGACAGCACAGTAAATTATCACCCTCTGTGGGGACCTGCAGTGTAGGAGGGAGGAGAAATTAATTTATGGATGGCTTTCCCAAACATTTACCTATAGGAGAGTAATGGCAAGAATTTAAGAACTTGGATAGCATGCCAAATTTTATCAGGGAGATTTCATCTTGTGTCCCTTTACCTCTACCCCAATCCTATCTCCTTTCTCAATGTCCAAGTCTGCTGTCGCTGGAATTCTCATTCTCACTCTTTAATCACTGTGCCTATTCAGAGTGTAATTCAACCGTGTGTTTCCATCAGCAGTAAAACCCAATCGAATGCTCTCTCCACCTGCTCGCTCCTGCGTTTCGCCGTCCCCTGAAAGATACGACTGCTAGGGCTATGCACTGATCCACATTTTAAACTTCACTCCAAAAATCAGAGAGGCATGAGATATTTTCAACGCACCTCATTTCATAAACCCAGTTCATAGCAGCACAAGCACTTGCACAACTCAGACCATACAGGATCAGGTACGAGAAGATGCAGAACAGGAGCAAGGTGTTAAAGGAGAGAGATAGTAAGAAAGAGGGAGTTTTTCTTCCAAATTTATTTGGGACTACTCCTTCAGGCCTAAGCAGCTCCTCTGCTCTGTCCTGTGTGTCAAAGCCCCCACTCCCTGTGCTAGCATCCTTGCCAAGGAGAGCACCAGGAGTGCCAAAGGGAGAAGTTCCCTGACCCCGTTCTTGGCCATTGGTGCTAGCTTGCCTAGCGTAAAGAGACCTTCACAGTTGTTGGCGAAGTTTTGTACGTTTCTTTGTGGCCATGGACTGGAGCATGTTCAATACCTCAGAGTTCTTCAAAGCAGTCAACGCTTGAAATAAAGGAGATACAAGGCCTTTTAGAAATGCACTTCTGTTATTCTTGCTTGCCTGAAACCTAAAAGATCAGCCTAAGAAACATTTGGATTGTGAGACTTGCAGCCCAAATGCCAGGGGAAAGCAATATGCAACGGAAGATCTTTGCATCCACATCTCTGAGAATCAAAAATGTCAGGAACAGCAATGTACCATTCAGGAAATATGTTGTTCTAATCTGATCTCAGATTTTAAGAAGTGGAGTAACAAGAAAGCCGTTGACAAATGAACCATAAAGACCTGTACTAAGAGCAGCTGATTTCTGACAAACAATTTCCCTCAAACAGGATGAGCTTACAGAAGCTGCGCTTTGGAATGGGGAGGTGTGGACAAGAAAAGGCGCATTTCTATTCTGTAATGTCACTGTGTCTGCACAAAGGTTTGTGTTGTCTAAAAAATGCTTTAAATCGCCATGGGAAGAGCACTGCACGACAGCGAAGTGGCTTTGTGCTACACGTGACAGTCCCATTGCAAGGTTTGCCTCTTGATATAACATGTGCAGAAAGATGAAAAGACTCTGCAAGAAAACACACTGCCATCAGCAAAATGA
>Ga0065711_1007107_pt1 | contig 22701 bp, 11 predicted proteins | sample Hoacrofraction12_FD_59098 | JGI IMG/M metagenome (GOLD analysis project Ga0065711, IMG submission 59098) | Hoatzin crop microbial communities from Cojedes, Venezuela - Epithelial fraction 12 v2 (version 2) | ecosystem: Host-associated > Birds > Digestive system > Esophagus > Crop | place... | reverse complement strand
GGGAGCCCAGAACTGGACACAGTACTCTAGATGAGGCCTCACCAGGGCAGTGTAGAGGGGAAGGAGAACCTCCCTCGTCCTGCTGGCCACACTCTTCTTGATGCACCCCAGGTTCCTGTGTGTGCAGAAGGAATGGGTGTTTTGCTCTTCTGGAAACTGGGGGAGTTCCTGCCAGCGGAAGGTGGTGAGCGCGGGCTCGGAGTGACGGTGACGGTACCAGGCGATTTCCCCGTGAAACGGGGGCCTTGGAACGGTGACGCCTGCGGATTCAGCCAAGCTCACTGTTGGTGTGTTTTGGGGTTGGGGAGAGATGCTTGAAAGAGAAAAGCTGTTCTAGTAAAATTATTAGCCTCGACAGCCTGTATCCTTTGAAAGACTGTTTTGAGAAACTTAGTTGTGTTGTGCATGCAGTGCTCTATTCTAGCACGGTCTTCTATGGAGATAGTTTCTTGCTAAAACAAACAGTAAGTTTTGCAGAGGAGGTCGTCAGTCCTCAAAAATGTTAATGTCCGAGTGGGCAAAAGAGCTGGAAAAATCTTTTTCTTTATTTTTGTTTGGTTGTTTTGTTTTTGGAGGGTTTTTTTTGATGTTACAGATAGCAGTGCTTATCATTCAGCCAACCGGAGAGCCTCTCCACAGACATCACAACAAAAAGCCCTAGTAATATTGTTACAGCAGATTAGAAATAATCTTTCTGCGTGACCTTGCCCAGGTGACCTCCTCGTTTGTTGCCTTTCAGCTGGGCCCTGCGTGGTCAAAGCCGCATTTTGCGTTGGACAGGGTGTCCATGGGGTGGCACGGTGTCGCGGCCGGCGAGGGGAGCGGTGCGGTGCGCTGCGGTCTGCCGGCTGCGCGGAAAGCGCGTCTGGGCAGCGCTGGCGCTCGGTGGTGAGATGCTCCGCGGCGCTGCCGCAGACAGGAGGAAGATAGGATACAGAGGATCTTAAAAACTTCTTTTGGTTTAATTTAATATGAACTCAAATGTATCATTATTTAGTATGATTCCCTTGTTTACCAAGTAATTATGGCTTTAAAATCTGTTTGGGTTAGCATTTAGCTCCTCTCCATCCAAGGGGATCATAATATTGATGGAATATGTATTAGCCTGTTCTTCTGAGCAAAAGTAATTAAAAATATATCTTTATTATTCTCGGTATGATAGTAACCTATAATAAATTTGGAAATGAGCTGTTCAAACAAAATATCCAAGTAATGTGCTTCTCTTCCTTTGCATATAGAAAATGAAGTCAAACCTGCTTAGTTTTACAAGATTTTAATTAAATCAAGGGCTTCTAAAATGACATAAATTACAAAAGTGAAGCATGAGCGGTTTAGCATTGGGGGGGGGGAAAAAAAGCTTGACACCAAAATTTAAACAGTATAACACAAACATTAAAGTGGGCTGCGACAATGACTTGAGGATTAAAACTGTGGATATCAAGAATTAAAGGATTTTAAAGGAATAATCTTTCAGTTTTGATTATTATGAGCTAGTACTGATATATTTGACCTAAAGGAAGAGCTTTTTCCTTTGGCTGTGTACCATCTAATAGCTTTTATTGTTGTTCTCATTACAAAGAGAATGTCTGTAAATGAGTGCCTGATTGTTTGCTTTTTTTCTTATTCGGCTGTAGTAACATTGGGAGATAAATACAGAAAATAAATTATTATTCCAACTTAATAGTACAAGCTTGTTTTTAATGTACACACTTTCTAGATTTTGGTAGATGAAGATTTATATTCTAAAACGGTGATTGCTGTAAATTGTCTTTTGAGGCTTCAAACACGATGTGATATGTAGACAAACCAGAAAACTACCTAACTGTGTTCTAACTTACGCTGTAAGTAGCTGAAGTGATAAGGTAGATTCACAGATACTCTTATCTTTCTAAGCTCCTATAATATATTGAATCTTGAAGTTCTTAAACTGTCAGTAACTGTTTTACAATAATGTTTATATTAGGCTTTTGGAAGTGAAGTATTTTATTACCCCACATCTGCATATTCAGAAATACAGGCATGCTGTAGGAGAAAATTCTAAATATAAATTCTAATATTTTTTTTAATAGACTGGAAAAATACATGAGCTCAGTTTCTGGCCATTAAAAGTGAACGAGAATTTGAGACTTGAGTTATAATTCTGAATATTCTGAGGAAGGAGAGTGTGCAGTGTTCCAGAAGTCATGATAAATCTGTAATTGCCAAATGTTTTTACAAGTTTTGTGTTAAAAAAAAAAAAATCACTAATATTTTTGCTATCTTTATGTAAGTGTTTTCTATAAAATATACATAGGCAGAGAAATGTTTACAGGGACAGTATTTTGTTCTGTGAAGAACATACTGTCTTATGTGTATTCCAGAAGCACTTTGTTCAATCCTAATGTTTTGGAAAAACTGGATTATTGACAAGTCATTTTAGTATCTCATATTTCTACAGATAAATTAATTTCTAAAGAGATTGAAAGATGAAAAAGATTAGGAAGTGACGTTGTACAAGGCGCTCTCTCTTATCCCCCACCCTGAAGTATGTGCACAAAATGGCGTTGTTAATGCCTCCTTGCTGTACTTGGCCTTCCAAAAAAGCCAGACTTGAATGTCAGATATTTTCTGCCTTTTGCCTAGTAGTCAGGAGGGATACATGCAAAGGAAAGGGTTTTTGAATGTGGTCCGAGAGTAAGGGCAATTCTGGTATGAACCTGATCCAGTGTCATCTTCATTTATTTATTTAAAGTATAGATCAAAATAAAACCAGCTTGATCTTTCTTAAGGTTAGTTTTGACGAGTTGTTATCAAAAATGAGTTAATCTTGTTTGGTCATTCATCAGACCCTGTGTTTCAGGTTTCCCATGGCTGTAAGTGGTGTCATGCTCATGCATTTAGAAACATTTAAGCAGGTCCCCACTGCGACCATCGGATGTCCAGGTCGGGAAGTTGGTGTGATGTGAAGTGGGCCGTTTTGGTTCAGCAAATGCGCCTTGCTCGAGGGGTGAATGGCCGGATGCAAAGGTAGATGCCGTGGTGTCTTCAGACATGGGCACGTGCTGGCCGGGATGCTTGTCCAGTCTTAAATAAAGACGTGCACCAGTCGGAGCTCTGCTCGGGGATGCGGCGGGCTGTGGAGATAAGGCTCTCTGATGGCACCGTGAGCAGAGGAGGAGGATCTTCATGGAGCAGCTGATGTCCTCGTGGTGCTTGGATTGAGGAGGTGATAGAAGTTGTTCCATGGGTGAAGCACGGCCAGTATTGTGCTTCACTGTCTTCGTAGCCGGTCCACGCTCCTGCAAACAGTGGCCAAAGTGCTATAGGCTTTGAGTGGGTGCACAGTCGAGCCTTTGTGTTGCTTTTCTATTTTGAAAAGAGGTTTTTTTGGTTAGTTTTTGTTTCACACGAAGAGGGGTGTTGTTGATTGGAAAAAAAAAAAAAAATCTTCCAGGTGAATGTCATAAGAAGGCATAAAGTAATCATTGTTTCTAGAGAAGTAGCAGTTAAAAAGTATCCGTGGCTTTTTTTCTTTGTTTCTTTCTTTTCTTTTTTCCCCTCCTTTGCGGGTGGGTGGCAGACATGGACGTTTAATTGTTATCTTTACCGATTATGCAGCACCCGGAGAAGAGGAGTGCTCAGCAACTCTGTTTTGCCTGTTCTGTGGCTTCCCCCCCGCCTTTCGCCCCTGTAATGATATTCAGGCTGTGAAGGGGTTGAAATATCAACCTCATATCTGAAGACAAATTTACATTTCACTCCAAACACCATAATTTAATGAAGGTTTTATGCTGTTGTAGGTACTTAATTATGCTAGAGGCAGAACTGAAATTTAATATTGTTCCACATGCAGGGATGATTTACTGGTAGCTTATTTTCAAAAGTCCTCTAAAAGACTGTTGCTCACGCAGTCTGCTCATGTTGTTTTTTTAAAGCAGATTGGAATAACCCAAACTTTCATACATAAAATTTAATTTTAATTGCTCAGTGAGGATAATGTATGTCTCTCTAGTTTACAAGTTTTTGAGAAGGAGATCCTTGGATTAGCTGGCTGTGCAGTAATGAGCAGTGCAACATTTACTGCCCTGAGCAGCTAAACTTTGGTGGTCTACGTGTACACAAATGTAATCATTCAGGACATGTAATGCTATGCAGACTTGTATATAAATTCAGATGACAATTCAAAAATTGTTATAGAGCTCACCTGTTGGCATCTCCTGTAACAGTTCTTACCTCACACAGCAGAAACCTGCCTTTTCAATCTCAGCCTTCTGTGTTCCTCATAAGAAATGAGAATACGCTACTCTGAGAGGCCGCTTTCTCCGTTTTGAGTCACGGCACCACCTGGCTTTGTCCAGTGTGTGAGTGGGGGGGCAGAAGGTCTGGTAGCTGCTGCTGCTGGGGGGCTGGGGTCATGGTGCTGGGGGGCTGGGGTCACGGTGCTGGGAGCCCTCCGAGGGGCTGAGGCACCAGGGACATCGCCGGACTTCAAACAAGCCAGTGTTTGTGGACAACTACCAGGCAATCTCTCCAACAACAAGGAGAAGCAGTCATTAAATCCAAATATTAGCCTGAGCTGTGTTACACCATGTTGGCTGTGGCGGTTGCTGGATTTGGATACCGTTGTCAGAGTTTCCTGTGGTTGTACACCGGTGCCAAGGTTATTTTACTTCTGGTACTAAATGAAACTGCCTTGACTACATTTGGGACAGGGCAACCAGAATGTGTTAGAATATTCTGCAAAGGCACAGGTTAATTATACACAGCGCAGTGACGTGGAAATATGAACTGGAACCCTAATGGTAAATGTACTTATTAGTAGGATTTATTGCTGACGTACTGGCAGTGTAACTAAGAACTCGGTGAAACAAAAATTGATGTGATTAATGTTAGAAGTCAGTAATTTTATCTTAATTACAAATAACAATTTCTTCCCAGTGCACCAGGATGCTATATGGGTTTGTTGGGTTTTTTCCTGCACACGTTGGCTGCCGCTGCTCTGTTAGCCAGATAGTGAGGTGTCTTGGCTGTTGGCTTGGTTCAGCTCGAGTTGGTAGAACTGAATATTGCTGCAGTTCAAACTTTTTCTAATGAAGCCTTTAAAACAAAATTTGTTGCCCATTTTTGGGAAACATCTTTTATTCAAAGTGATCATCGCATTTAAACGAGTGACAGTTTCACACCTGGTAACTTTCCTAGTAGTAATTCCTTATCACTGGGAACCTAAATATGACAGTTCCTGAGTCTTAGATGTCCGGTTTCTTGTCCCTGGGTAGGGGAATTAGACTGAGTGACTTCAGCTGGGGAAACATCTGCTGTAGTTAGGAGCTGATTGCTGGCTTTTGGCTAAGCTCATTCTCTAAATCATTCTGCAGTTAAAAGAATCCATTCTGGTTATTTAGAATTGAAATTATTACATGGGTACCAAGTCATAAAGCAGGGTTTTTGGTTTTTTTAAAAGGTGAGAGAACTTTCTAGCAATTTCATATATGTTTCATTATTATTGAAGCTGTTTATATTTGGGAGATTTCTTGGTAGAAGGCATCTTTCAGCCCAGCAGAACTTTTGGAGTCAATGTTTCTTGGATCACAGCAGGAATCCCCGAGTTTGGTACCACGAGGGAGGTGCTATTGAACATGGGCTGCATACCCATTGCTTACAAACCTGTTTGCTTCTTGCCTTCTGCCGGGTGGGGAAGCAGAGGAGTTCTCTGCTAAATCTTTGGCGCTTGCTCCAAAACAGAAAGTAGATGCTGTGTGTTTCAATTAAAAGAAGCCCTGTAGCAAGAAGTGTTAGTCACAGGCAGAGGCCAAGCGTATCATTATTCTGTGGGAGCAGCAGGCAGGATAATGAACGGCGAAGGACAGTGGGCAATGGGAAGTGAAGCACGCCGTGTCAGCGCACTGTCAGTGGAGCCCGGGCATGTTTTGCATTAGAAAGTGCTGTGAAATTGCAGGGATGTGGCTGCGCTTTGGAGAAAGAGTAGAAGGTTGCCTAATGGCAGGTAGTAATTTCAAGACTGATTTGATGCTTTTGCCATAATAATCAAAAGACTTAAGAAGACGGCTTTGGTGTTTAATTCTTTCCTTGCTTTGAGACAAACAGAAGCCGTTTCTGGGCTTCCAGTGATTTTTACTTTGAAACAAACCAAAAGAGACTTAGGCTGGTGTACTTTGCTTTCCTGCGAAGTACATCCCTTATGTAAACAGCTTAGGTGAGAAGCATGTTATATTGGAGTTGGGACTTCGGAAATTACACTGGAGAAGTGGCAAATCTCGCAAACAATATTATGCACATGATGAGCCTCGTAAGCACCGCGCTCGGGGTTCTGGCTCTGCGTTGCGGGTGTGAAGGCTCTCTCCGAAACCGGGACTGCGGGGCCGGCGTACCGCTGGCGGGAGAGGAAGGGGCAGCAGCGCGGAGGGTGAGTGTTGCACGGAGAATGGAAGCGGTGAGGGTGGAGGAAAGGAGAAAGAGAAAGGTGGTCAACAAGTTGAAGGGGGAGAGTAGCAAAGTGCTTGTTTTGCAAGCTAAGAGGATGTGGTGTTATCTACAAATCTGGGAAAATACGGAAAGTGAAGGAAAAAATAGTAGTATTACGCATTTTATCAGGTTACAAAATGTAGCGGAAAAAATACCTATTTTAAAACTGCGGGGTTTTTTGAATATTCTTGTACAGATTCGTGGAGCATGTAGCATGTTGATATGCTCGCCACTTGACTGGAGTAGCATACTCTTCAAAACAATAACCGCATATTTCTCTCGAGTTTCTAACTGTTGTAAAAAAATGTGCTTGAGCATTATTACGGCTTAAAACAGGAAACAAAACAACTGCGAGACATAATTTCTGCTTTGTTTAGGGGAAGCAGAAAGGGAAATAACGTTAGCCGCATTTCCCTGTGGATATTGCCCTCCAGTACAGAAGGAGATGGTGCACAGCAGGCACTCGTGGAAGTGGTATTTGGTAGTGCCACCTATTGCTCGAAAAGCAGAACTAACATTATTTGTGATGCTTATGTCTAAACTGAGCAGAGAAACGAATGGTACCTGTTCAGCTTTTAATTATTTCAAAGTTATTTTAGCTACGTGGATAGAAGTTTGACCTTGTATTTGTGGCGGTGAAATGGACTATGGATTTGTCGTACAGTAGCAGTGGAAATGGTGGGGTAAGTTTCTGTTCCAGAAAGCTTGCTACTATTGGCACATGGTTGAATGCCACTGGCTGAATTTTGGCTAAACCTGTTAAGCCTGATTATCTACCCCCCCTCTTGATTGATGACATTAAAGTTCATGTAATGCACTAAAAGATTGATCCTAATGATCCCTAGACTGCTTTAGATTTAGCAAAACACTGAAAGTTTTTTCTTTTCTACTGCTCGAGTTTCAGTTTTATGTTAAATCAGAGGAGAATAAAATGTTTTTTAATATGCATCCAAAAATTCTCTGACAAGTAACTGCCTAATGATGAAAATTCTTTCAAATTTCAAAGACTAAACGATCTGGATGCATCTTAATGCTTGGTATCCTTTATTGGCTCTTTCAGCTAGCAAGCATGAAAGCTGTGCTCCACCTGCCCTTTGAAGGATGATATTTGTTTTATTATAGAAGTCTAAATAATGCTAATGGTAAGAATAATGAAAGATTCATAGGGGCAGCCCAAGATCAATTTTAAGTTTTAATTGTGGTTCTTCGCGTTACTGATCCTTCTTACTTGCCTCAGTCGTGTTGTTCATCTCTACAAGAAAAACACCCTACCCTAAAAAAAAACCCCACACATTTTTGGCTTGTAATCTTGAAGGAAAACGTCTCCTCTGTGTTGTTTTTCTCACAAAGGATCTAATGGCAAGGTAAGAGCAGGAAAAGATGGAGCAGCTTGGGAGTAATTTGTTCTTTCTCAGGTCCGGGCAGGTGTCTCGGGAGTTTGTTCCTGCTTCCCATAACTCATATTGTTTGGCTGCAGCTCTCCTCCTGCCTCAAAGACAGACAAGTCCCCCGTTACCCTGCTGAGCTTCTGAAGAACTAGATTGCTGCCAAGCTGAAGGGAATCGAAGGAAGCAGCTCTTGAGGCTATAAGCATCTGTAGATTTAGAGAAGGTTCAGGAGAAATAAAGGATGACCTACCCATCTCCTGACCAGAGAAATGACATGGAGACATCCAACTTCAAGTGAAGTTCAGGGCTGAAATCTAATTTAGCCAAATGGAAAGTCTTTCTTATTTATTTTATTTTTTTTTTTCCCTTCAAATGATATCTAACTTCCTTTTCTCCTAGTTGCATCTTGGACCCAAATTAGAGGTCACTTGTGTTCTTTGTCCCTTTCTCCACTGATCCAGGGTATGCTTTCTCTTCCAAAACCCAGTTTAACATCTTCCTTTGTTTGTGTTTAGTCCTTCTGTCTTTCTCATTACAAATGCTGCAACAGCCAAAAGCAACATAAAGCCTTTAGCAACTCCACTTGCAATGCGGAGAAGGGAAGGATGTAGCTGCCTGATGGTTTACTTCAGGGATGGGTTTTGTACGCTCTCTGTTCTTGAATCTGCATGCTGAATCTCTTCTGCAGTCTCTGTTCTGATACATTTAATCTTCTGTCTTTGTATTTTGTGGGTATCTTTCTTTAAAGATGCAGTATTTTAAAAGAAATGTTAATGAGAATAATTTAGGCAAGCGTTGTTTGCGTTGCGGTTGGTGCTTTGTTGGCATTGCCTTCTCCAAGCTCTGTATCTGCGGCCAAACACCATTGTGCCATGGAAGAAAGTGGGAACTAAAGGAGGAAAAAAACCACTCCCCATGTAGTCTAAGGTGTGACTTTACTGGAAGAAATTATACCTTTGTTGTGACCTTGTATCATCTAAAATTGAACATAATAGCATATGTTAAAGCTACCCTTTACAAAGTTGTTTTTTTTTCCCCAAAGTGGATGCTTCACATTTCTTTTTAGTTGTGATTTGACTTATTCTTTTAATTAAAAAGCAACTAAAATTGGAGAGCACTGCAACCTATTCACTGATTTTTGTGAATGATGTACATGACTTAACGCCAAATAGTAATCTATTTCCCCTTTCAATTCAGTGCTGATATTGTTATCTTGTAATACTATACTAACATATGATTGTATCTGCCATTAATGTGTTTAACAGTAGATGACAAATTTTATTAAGATAAGAAGGGCCTCATGCTTTTCCAGTTGCCCTGGTGTAAATCAGAAGTTACTGCCTTGAATTGAGAAGATTTATTCTTGCGTAAGAACTTACTGGTGTAAATTAGGAAAGTCAAGCCTGACATGTGGTGATGTACCAAATTATATTACAGGATATTTAAATTCTGTCTCCCACTGTGAACAGCAGGATACCGTTTTATCCTTCCCGTTGAATGCAGAATCACTTTTCCATTTCTAAATTGAGCCTGAACAGAGTGCTCTCGGTCTTGGCTGCTCCTCTGTTACTCCACATACAGGATATATTAAGACACCTGTTCATCCTTGTAAGGCAAACAACAAACAAACCAAAATACTTCCCTGTAAACAAATTGTTCTGCAATTAGTGGAACTAATGAAGCTTCAGTGCCTGCAGATTTCTGTCCTTCATCCCTGATCCCCTCAGTAGCCCTCCCACCAGAAGGATTACCGGTTTCTCTCTGCTCGTATTCCCCCCGAGCTTCCCCTTGTCCTTTTCCCCCTGCAGTGATGCCAGTTTCTGCTTTCTCCCATCCTTTACCTGTCCCTGCGATACCTCCCACGGGTTCCTCCGGCCCTGTGACCACCAGCAGCACTTCTGCCTGGCCCTGGGTGGCAGCTGGCCAGCCAGCAGAGAGCGGCCTCGGATTTCTCATCTCGGAGGTGATGTTAAGTCAGGTCTCTTGTTTTACTATCTGACAGATTTTCTGAGAGCTCGGAGGAATTTAATATCTTCAAGACAACTGCCCTCTGTTGAACTTCGTAGAAAGGGACCAGCAGATATTAAAAGTGTGTCTTTATTCCCTCCTCCTTGTTGCAGTGATTGGTCTTTGTTAGACGAATTTTGGTTTGTTCTGCTAAACTGCCGCTCTTTCTCCTCTCTTGCTCTCTCCTGTTTCGCAAATCAAGTGCAATGGTTACCACCCTTGTAATGGTATTATTAACTGGGTAGAAAGCAAGCACAGGACAGGAAAGGAGTGCTTAGCCCCTTAGTATTTTTAAGGGCGTGTATGCAACTCCAATTCAGAAACTTCTAGATCTTGCACTGTGATCTTGCATGGTATGAAATGATTGCCTTGGTATGAAATGCCAAGGTATGAAATGCATGGTATGAAATGATTGCCTTTAAGCATACCAAAAAAGAAAAGAGGAAGATGAATATTGAAAATCTTTAGCTTCAAAAAATAAAAAAATGAAATGATACTGAAATATAAGTAGTGATGCAGTGTATGAGGCTGGAAGGAACTTCTGGCATTCTTCCTACTTGCCGAGTCCCTCTGGAGCTGCAGTCCAGCTCCCGGAGCCGAGCAGGGTCGGCAGGAGCAGGTTGCTCGGGTCTGTGGCCGGCTGGGTTTGGGTATCTCCGCAGACAGACACCGCAGTCGTGTTGGACCGCCTGCGCTGGAAAGCAGCGCCCACCCGGAATGTCCCGCGTCTCCGCTGGTGCCCACGGTTTCTCGTCCCGTCAGCGGGCTCTGCTGGGTCACGCCGTCCCTTCAGCCCGCTGTGGGTGGGAGCTCCCCGGAGCCTGCTCCTCTCCAGGCCCAGCAGCCCCAGCTCGCTCAGCCTCTCCTCGTGCCTTGTATGGAGGACACAAGGAGTCCACGTCACAGAATAAAGATTCTTACTTGAGAAAGAACAGTTCTGAGTAATAGCCTACATGTGAGCATTTGCTTTTCTGGTAAAAGCAGGAAAAGGTGTAAAAATCTGAGAGCTGAGCATCACTATGTGCGAATGAAAGTTGGGTGACAGTCTGTCATCAAGATGGTTCCTTGAGGATTCTTTGCAAATAGCATGACAATGTAGAAAATATTTAAAAAACTTAAACCCAGCAGACATTCAGGCAGAATTTGTTAGCCATAGCTACAGAAGGTACCGTGCTGGTATTTTTTTTGTCATGTTACGAACGGTTAGCCGTTACTTTCATAAAGATTTGCACTTTGTACTTTTTTTTTTTAAAAACATCAGCAATATTTGGTTTTGATTACTGAACACCTAGGTGCAACTCGTGGTATTTTTATAAACCAAGTATTTTTCAAACGTTCATTTGAAATTCTGTACTCTGAAACTTACATACTAATTACATTTTCCAGAGGTGTACTGCCTAAAATTTGACCTGCCCTTGTATGTATGGATACTAAAGGTTACAATTTTCGTTGTAAAGGGGGAATCTGTTCAAACTTCTTGCCTATTATTGTTTTAAGGTAGCAAAGCTAGGAGCAGTCAGTGATCTTTAAGCTCTGCTTTCATCAGTGGCTGTGTACAGATTCAGTGTCGTAGCTTTTAATACTTGAAAACCCTATCTACGTGTATTTCTGCTCGCTTAGTTGCTACCCAGTATTCGGTGTCTGGATGCCAGTCCTCTCCATTGAGGCCTTGAAGCTTGTTTGTTGCACTGAGTTTTGTAAAAAGGAAAACATGCACAGTATTTTGTATCTATATATTTAATGAAAATGCAAGTTTTAAAACTGTCCCGTTTGCTCAGTGCAGAGCACTGGCAACAGAAATAGCTGGGAGCAGAACTCCGCTGTGTTTGGCAAGATGGTTTTTTGCTTAGCCTCACAGTGCCCGGTCTCCCGGTGAGTAGAAAGTTGTTTTCTCTATACGTTACCTTCCCAAAGGTGTATTAAAAAAAAACAAAACAACCAAACGCAAACAAAACCTCAGTAAATACACTTGGAAAAAAAAACAACCCTGAGATTTTTAGATTGCTCAATATATTTATGTGGCAACTATTATAGAAATTTTTTGCAATTGAATAAACCAGTCAGTGAGTCCTGCTGGCAAAGTCTACACGTGGCTGTTGAGGGGCTAATGAACAGATGAAATGATTTCCCTTAATGAGGAATTGCTGATAAGTCACAAGCGTTTACAGATACACATGGTTTATTGCTGTGTTGTATCAAGGTCCTGGCTCAAGCCCTGAGGTAAGGAGTTGACAGGTATTGTAAGAGGCAAGGACTGGAAATAATACACAGAACCTACCTAAAAAGAGCAAATCTGTCTTTACGCTGCAGTTTGTAAAAGTGCGTTGGCTTCAGTCTCATGGTAAATATAACCCTTACCTAAAAGGCAGCTGGAAACTCGCTTCTTACTTCTCTGAGTATTTGGTATTGCTTACTCTGAAATTATATATTTGACCTTGCTTCCAAAATATGCCAGATTTTTTTATCATTGCTTTGTTGTTGCTTGGGTTTTTTAATGGACTGTGAAGGCTCTTGCCTTTTCCACTTACATAGCTGAGAGATTATAGGACCTGAAAAATTTTTAAAATATTTTATGATTTAGAAATACTGTATTTTTATTTATGTATTTATGTACATCACTCTGTAAAGGTAATTAGGTAAAAAAAAAAGTACGGCCCAGTAAAAAGATGTATGAATTTCTCTAAACTGCTTAATGAGGCCTAATATAAATCTGAATTTCAAATCACATTAGGGTTGTCATATGCCCTAATTTCAAATGACAGTTCTGGCTTGCCACTCAGTTGGCCTTTTATTTTGTGTCAAAAATTAACCAAGCATGTGGTTCTATGTCAGTGTTTTATTAGAGCAGTGCTATACTTGGAGATGGGAAAATTTCATTACAGTAGTTTTGTTAGAACACAGCTCACGTTGGGGCGGGGGGAGGGAATAAGGGCAGTTTCAGGCCAGATTTAGCTATTTTAAATATAGACAAATATAGAGGAGTAAAAAATCCCTTGTAGTTTTCCGCACTTGCTAACAATCCAGTGCAACGCGCAGTGCAGTTGATGCTCATTAGCAGCAGCGTGGCAGCACCAAGGTGCTAATGGTGACCAGTGCTGCGTGCGGCAGAGGACGCGTCTGCAGGTGAGGCAGTTCTGGAGAACGCCGGGGCTTTGTGCCACTTGGTGACACAGAGTGTCTGCTGCCCGTAACTGAAGGGAGAGGGTCTGCTAAAATCATGAAGGGACAAAAGGCAGCTGTGAACTGCGTGGGGTTTGTTTGACTCTGGTGTTTGCTGAAGGGGATTAGCATCTCATAATGCCTATTTTTTTGTTCTGTGGCTTGATCCTGTCTCTCTAAGTCATATTCCAACCCCTACCATTCTGTGATTCTGTGATACCATCGTGTGGGTCTAAATAAATCAGGTAATACCTAGAGTTTGATGCACTGATTTGGTATTTTGGGATTGGATCAGTCGTCTGGGGAAGGGTGAAAATACAACTTGTGGTCTTCATTTGCCAGTGCAAAAGGTATTACCAAGATGAGCTGGTAGGTATCAAGCCAAATCATTCTTTTCTGTCTCTGTCTAGAGGTAGAGAGATGCTAGAAGGAGCAGGTAACAGAATGTAGGCCATACTGGTTGAGACCGGTGGCCGTCCATGAATACCTGGGGACAGCAGAAGAGGCCATCGTAACTGAAACGCCGCTTACTCTTCCCCAGGCTTTCGGCCCTTTTGGTCCTGGGACTTGCTGAGCGGGATGTGGGCTTGGCTGCTTGGGAAGCCTCCGGGGGTTCTCTTCTGTGGATTTAAATCCTGGTAAACCTGTGCCCTCCCCAGCACCCTCTGGCAGATACGTGTTCGCTGTGTAAGGAACCACCTTTTTTAAGGAGAGGGGAAGAAAGAGGGAAAAAAAAAATCAGTTTTGAACCAGACTGCTGCTGGTTCTGTTTGACGTCCCCTGGCTCTTGCATGGAAGGAGTCAGGAAGGTTGGGGTAACACCTTGCAGCCTGCTCTGTGGTGTCCTTTCCTCCGAGCTGTGTGGGTTTGGCCAGGGGGGACACGCCGAGTGCGTCACTGGTGGGACGGGACGAGGAGGGGCTGCCCTTGGCTCTGGGAGGGAAGTGTCCCCCCAGCTGCCCGGGCAGCAGGACGGGAGGCGGTCGCTGCTCCTTCTCTTCAGATCTGAGCGAAGCACACTGGCATTTTGGCCATAGAATGTAAAGAGCTGTGGATCATGATGATGATGATGTGGTCTGGACAGCTTGTAGAATGCAGACCTGTGCAAGCTCAGGTGGACAACAGAGGCATTCTTATTCAGGCCTTCAAATGCATGTGCCTTCAGCTACTCAGTTTAGCTGCTCTTCATACATGGGGAGGAGGGTGTGTGTGCATACCCCTCTGAAAAAAAAAAAGTATTTATGCACACACACACTTATGTCTGTGAATGAGAGAGAGACTCTCCTGGAGTTACTTTATTCATCCCTTTTAAAGAGACAATATGCTGGTTATCTCAGTACGTATGTAACTCTTATCCAAAGACAGTGTTTGGAATTGCAATTACTATTGATTTTTTATCAAATACCGTTGGAATAGTTCTTCATTTATTGGAATGCCAAGTTTCGCTGATACCCAGACCAAATCACGCTTGTACTTCTAGTAGTGCCTGGTGGTGGCGTGATGAATGGTTGCCGTTCTCTTCGTCTCGCCAGCAGCGTGTTTCTCAACGCCTGAAGCTGCTGCAGATGCCTCTGCGTTGGTGGCTGGCGCAGTGGAAAGGAGGGAAGGCCCGGACTTTGTTTGCAGGGTGTGTTGGAATGCCAGGCTGCAGATGCGGTTCAGGTGGTGACCCGCCGTAACCACGTACCAGCTGCTCCTAGCAGCACTGAATGGCTGGTGGGGACAGGTCTCCTCCCCTGGCTTTCTGGTAGCCCTGGTTCCTCTCCTCCTCAGCTGAGCTGGGTTTGGCCTGATGGGGTTTCTCCTCCCCTGGCTTTCTGGTGGCCCTGGTTCCTCTCCTCCTCAGCTGAGCTGGGTTTGGCCTGATGGGTTTCTCCTCCCCTGGCCTTCTGGTGGCCCTGGTTCCTCTCCTCCTCAGCTGAGCTGGGTTTGGCCTGATGGGTTTCTCCTCCCCTGGCTTTCTGGTACCTCTGGTTCCTCTCCTCCTCAGCTGAGCTGGGTCTGGCCTGATGGGTTCATCCACTCCTGCCGTTCCCTCCCCCTCCTGGTGTCTGCAGCTTCGCTGGAGGAACCCTCTGTTGCTGTGTGAATCCAGGTACCGTGATGCCCATCTTTGAAGCAGCTCTGAAAGTTAATGATAATCCACCATTTTCACTGTAAGTTTTATTCTTTTCTCCATTTCATTTTATCCTTTGTAATTGGAAAGTCTCCGTGTGAAGTAGTGGCGAATACAGTCTTATATTTATTTTCATGGTTACAGGAGAAGCTGCTGATTCATTTGCTGTGATGATTTTCTGTTTGGCTGTTGGTTTGTACCATTTCAGTGAGCAGCTCGGACTCGGCCGGGTCAGGCTGCTAGTCGTGGTCTTTGCGTGTGCGCCTGTGTGTACTAACGCTTTGCACCCTTTAGTAGTTGCTCAGGTTTATGCTGCAGTCTGTACTCTGCCACTGATTCATGTTTTGCTTAGTCGAGCTCCTGAAAAAGAAATAGAATATAATAATAAATAAAAGGAGCTAAGCACCAAGCGGAGGGGTGTTCTTGCTGGCCGTGCGGACGGAGGCTCTGCTGAGCCGCAGGCTGTGCTGGGCGCAGCCCGGCTGCGTGTCTTGCTGCTCCCCTGCACAACCCCAGAGCACCTTTGGGAACCTTACTCAGATGCTTGGCTTTTGTCTTCCAACTTTTTTTTTTTGTTTTTTTCTTCTTAACTAATGTTTTCTTCACAACTGGCCTGTTCTTCACTCTCCAAATTATTGATAGATGTTTGCTGTTTACCTGACACTTTTTCAGTCCTTTATTTTATCTGCAAACAAGAAGTATTATTTGTAGGTGTTAAAGACACACTGTACCAGTTCTTGAAAACAAATGATAAACTGTCCTTTTGGATTTATCTTTTTAAATTTATAGGAAAATATTTGGTTTAGTAATTTCTCCTCTAGCATTTTTTGGGTCTTTTTCTTTCAGGTGCTTCCCCTTGCAGGTTTAGGCACTCCTGCTGCCCTGGAACAGGGCAGAAGCTCTGAACTTTGTTCTCCAAGGACCCACAGAGGTCCCTTCCAACCCCTACCATTCTGTGATTCTGTAGTCTACCTAAAGCACTGTTTTGTGACTGGATATAGACCATGGATAAAACACCCAGCAGTGGTGGTGAATGGTTTTTTTTCTTCACTGAAGGTACTTTTGCTTTACTAGTGTCAGTGGTTGTGGTTTGTATGCTGGAAGAGGCGGCTTCCTGCAGGGAGGGTACCACAGCTGTTGCTTGTGAAGCACCAACTTTTAGTGTTGCTTCGTTGTCGCGTTTTTAATTTATTTGTGGAATCATGGTCTCCTTCATGTTTGGGATGACCATATTGCTGTGCTTCAGCCTCTGCGTTCTTTCTCCCTGCTCTTCTGGATACATATTTCAGTAGATGTGTCACAAAGGCTGGTGCGTTTTTCATTTTTACTGCTCTTCTTTTTATTGGGATTAAGGTTGCTGTCTCTCTGAAGATGTGAGCAAAGTTACTCCTTTGGTGTAGTGTGTTTTGTATTCTGCTAGGATTCCACTGCGATCTTCATTCTCTGCCTCTTGCGAGCAGGGATGTTAGATTTTTTGCCATGATGTTTTCTCTTGCCGCCAGGGACTGCATTCTCGTTCTTGTTGGCTGTGGTCGGTATTTCTCTTGAAAATTTAAACTGCTGAATTCAACTATTAATAATGTTCATTAGAAAAAAGGATTAATTTTTTAAGCTTGAAGTTTGGAAAGATGTCAGTGATGAAGTGGTACAGAATTTGTATACTTGAGAAACCTGTAATTTCTTCTTTTTTGTAATTTCATGTTGTCTTTTTGTTCTACAGCCGTAATATATTGAAAAACTTGTGTTTATAACTTCATGGCTGTTAGAAGCTTTATTATTATTAATTACCCAAAATCCAGTTAGCTTCCATTTGCTCATCTACTACTCTCCTATCTTTTGCTGACCAATAGGAAGAAGAAATAATATTTTTTCTTTCAGGTGTGGCCTAAAGCTCATAGACTTCATTGCCATTATACGTATCGATGTCAGGATGAGGAAAGGCATATCTTGGAAGTTTTACTCTCATTTGTCAAGGGTGTTAGGTTTTGCTCAGTATCGCTTCCAGTAATTGATATCTATGTTAAATATCAAATATGTGCAAATTCTAGATATTCCCTGACTTTTTGGAATGTTTGGTGTTTGAGAAAGCATTAGTTTATGTAAGTTTCTTGGGGATGGTAATGCTATACATTGAATGTACAGTGCAAGCTTTATATTCAAGGTGAGTTGATGTAGAAGTACTAGATTTCTTCGTTTTTTAAATGCTGCGTACCAGTTTTACTTACAAGTAGACTATCTGCAAGCATCTGTCTGCCTGTCTTGAAGCATGGGCTATATGCAAGTGTGATTTTTCGAGTTGCCAAAAAAAAAATAAAGGAGGTGGGGAGGAAGAGTAAAGAACTTGGTAGCCATAACTACAATCTTTAGCTTGAATTTGTGCTGGCCTTTGGGTGGAGTTGCACGGTGTCTTCTCCTCAGAAGGCTTGCTTTGTGCAGTAGTTGGATCAGGTGCTACCTAAGAGCAGATGAGTCTTGCGAAGCCCGAGGAGTCCCGTGGCCTTCTGTATGGTGATGGATAGCTGCGTTAAACAGACCGTGGCATGGCCAGAAAACACTTAAATTGTTCCTTATTCAGTGGGTACCTTAATTTATAACAACGTTTATCATTCCCAGCTTAACAGCTGATGGCACCCGGGCTGTCCCATAGCACGCAGCGCGCTGTGTAATGCGGAGTGCAGTAGAACTGGGCCCGGGGTGTTGGTGGGCGCTTGGTCGCTCTTCCCGTGCCGGGCTGCCCGCCGGGTCAGTGGCGGTGGTGGCCGTGGGGACCGTTGTGTGGCTCGTGCTGCGCGGCAGCGATGAGCTGGGGCAGGCTGCCTGGCCTCTGCCCTGTCACAGGGGAGCAGGAAAACATTTCAGGGACGCTCCGTGGGTGATGAGTACCTTGCACTAAATGATCTAGTGACTAAAAAAAAAGATAAAAATTAATAGCACTAGGCTACAGCATAAGGTATGTACTGACCAGGACCAAATACAGATTGTCTGTGCTATGTAGATTGTGCGTTTCCCTGGCTTTTATATGCTTGCAGCTGTGATGTTCCATTTCTGTCATCACTGCGTGTGTGATCTATAACCTGCATCTAAGAAACACAACTCATTAATTAATCATTAGCGAGGGCAAGTCATGTGACAGCGTGAGGTGTGCCAAATCCTCTCTCAAAGTGTTGAAGTGCCTGACTGCTTATAGATGCCATCGCAGTAGCACCGGCAGATTACTGCAAGAACCAAATCTTGCAGCATACGGTAAATTTATGGAGTTTTAGATCAGTTACTCCGGTGGCACTCGCAGTAGTTTACAACCTTTCTTTACGTTAAATTAACGCTCTGTGTACCCTCACGAGGAGTGCACTGTTGCTGTGGTTGCCACCACTGGTGGTGCTGGCTGTGGTTCCAGTGGCACCACGGACCGTGGCCCGGGTGGGCGTTGGTACGAACAGGCACCCACCGGCGTCCCTCGGTCCCTACACGTGCCTTTCCCTGATGCTGGGAAGGGCTATGGGAGCGTGCAGACTCTGCTGTGGAGGAGGGCATGGGCACCCTGTATGGTTAACAAGAATGTAACTGGCAAAATGACCCTTTTATACTTTATTTTCAATACCAACTCAATTCTCATTTATGTTCCTCACTGATTAATTGACTGTTTGATGACAATTTTGTCCTAAACTTGCAGTATGGCTGTGAAGCGAGTAGCTAATGATGATACAGATGACAGAAGCTTTTCCAGGTACTAGAAAGGTATTGCCCCGTTCCTCCTGCTGCTTAGAAAATCGTCGTCTTTCCTCTTCAGATGCTGAGAAATTAGAAGAGAGATGGAGTCTCCCAGACTCCGGCAGTGCTCAGTGCCAGTGGCAGGCTGGTCCATGGAACGTGCCTTATCTTGTAAGAAATAGTGTAATCTGGTTTTGTGCTGTTGTGTAGTAGCAGCCGAAATGATTTTTAAAGAATCAGGTATTATTTGTTATTGTAAGAGAGGTCTGAAAGGAACAGCTCCATCCCGTTTGTTTTTGCTTGGCTTCTTGCTTTGTTTTGCTTATTTGTAAATGTTGGTAGCTGTATACAAATATTTCTCACCTCTCCTCTTGCAGAAAGACACACTGAGGCAAAACAAATTATTTGTTTGAATTTAGAGAGAGATTTCAACTTGTCAGATGGCGTTTTTAGCCAGTTTTGGTAACCAGCAGCTTACCAAACGACCCTATAATGAAACATGAAACCTGCTTTTGTTACTTAATTCGTTTACTGCATGGATTTAGGGTGGTGTTTGGGGGTTTTTTATGCAGTTATAGCTAAACTGTTTCATCTTTCTCTGGGCCTCTCACATGTAAAAGTGGCCAAAGGGGACACTGAAAACAGTAATTGTAGCACTGCCGCAGTTTTTTTTACGGTGTTAGAGGAGAAAGAAAATCAGAAGCTTGTAAATCTCCTGTGAGTTTGAAGAAGTCTGTACTTACTTTAGTCTTCTTTTAAGAAGTCAGTTTTGCATCAGCTTTTGTCTCAGGCCATGTGCGCCAATTATTTTGGCTTGAAAAGTCAAAATCCTTCTTGACTTCAGCTGGGAGTGGCCACATGTGTCTTGCTGTGGATCGACAGCTCCCCGTAACCGGTTTTAAAAGCCTGGATGAGATGGTTTTCTTGAGGAGTAAGACCTGACTTCAGGCAGGTTTTAGCTCTCACAGATTACTTACTGCTCTTTTCCTGGGTAGATCACCAGTGTGTGTCTCGCTGTAAGCCGGTGCTGCTCTTATGGATGCTTCTGCTCCAACGTCAGCAGTTCCTGAAACAGTGAGACCCAAACAGGGCAGGTACCAAAGAATTAGCGTTTGTGGGCAAATACTGTAAATGGTACAGGACTGCCGAAGCGGGAGGTGTGGAACAGACGTGTGGTTTGCATCGAGGCACAGGTTGATCGGATTGCACGGAAGAAAGTAAGCATGATGGTGAAAATAAGGAGATTATGGAAGTAAAGACTGCATTCCAACCCCTAATTAGGGAGGTTATCTGTATGTCAGCTTTTGCATTTACGAATTAAAAGCCCTGGGGTTTTTTCACATTGATTCATATTCTTAGGAGATCTTATGCCATGATTCTGGCCTGAAAGATTTTACAGGATACTAATGTACAATGTGTATCGAATTCTTTGTCTTATTTAAATAATTGATGTTTTATGGAAAGCTGTTGGCCTGAAATACAATTATGCCTATTCATTTCCAGGGAGATAGACCTCAGCAGTTAAGTAGTGCTAGTACATCAAGCTTCTTTTTTAACCAAAAATAAGTACCATTAATTTAAATTCAGTGAAAGCAATAGATAAAGCTGGCAGTGTTAAATACTCTCCAAGTTAAAAGAAGATTGCTTGAAAGTTGCATGCTTAACAGTGGAAGGCATTAGCTTGTCTTTATAGGTTTTTATATGTATTATTTGTATGAAATATTTGGCTGTAGTGTTGACGGTTTGCTTGTCTGTTTCCACCGCCAGCCGGTGGTGATTTTGTACTTGTTGAGTAGGTGGGTGTCAACTGCTCGAATTCCTTTGGCAGCATGACCAATCACTTCTTCACCGTTATTTCTGCTTGTTCAATCTTGTAATGCAAGGTGAAACCTATGTTTTTTCCAAGTCATCTTACAAGTAGTTGTGGCTCTACTTGGATCATTTTGTTGACCAGGTGAAAAATAAAGTGATTGCTGAGGCTGTGGACATGTTAGGTAATTTTTCTTTTCCAAAAATACCTTTGAGGGTAATGAAAATTCTGAAGGAAATGTGGGAACCAACAGATAGTATGGAGAAAGNAAGGAGTAAATTGTCAAGAGGAAGCAANAAGTGGTCTGTGAAATGGTGACATCTAAGAGTACTTCAATTTAAACTCTTTGCAGTGAAGATAGCTGGAGGAAAAAGTGTCTTGATCCAGAAGTTTTGAGGAACACTGTCCAAGATTATCATGTCTTTTCTTTCTTTGGGAGCTGAGCAGAGAGGTCACGGTCCATTCCTGTCTGCTGGTTTTAGCAGTGTATAAATGACATGACTGAGTGATCTCGTTGCTTGGGTGTCTGCGTTCGGGGCAGGGAGGAGGGAAATGAGAGACGTAAGGAAAGATGCATCTAGAAGATCATTTTTTACATCCTAGAGCGGGTAGGTTGTGTTGCTCTTGTGGTAGTTAAAAACTGAGAGAGATGAGAACTTTTAAATAATGGTTCTAAAGTCTTTGATTATTACTGGCATTTTACAGTTTATTTTTTCTGAAAGTTATACTTTTTTTTTTTCTTCCTGACAGATCCTTCTTGCTTTTCATTGCCCAAGGCATTAAGAATTCTCTCTCACCTGATGAGCTAAAGACGCCACCTGTAACAACTGCAAAACAGAGCATTGCTGACCTCCCCTTTCAGTGAGTAGTCACAACTTCGGTTTTGTGTGTTGTTTTGCTCTGGGATGTGTTTGTATTGTCGACCAAAGTGCTTCCATCTACGCTTGAAAAATGCCTAGAAAGATCTCTGCGGGAAAGTGGTTTTGTAGAGGAAGGCAATTTGTCTCGGCACTTTTCCTTTACAGAATCTACTTCAGTCTTTTCTAGCCCAGCTGAATTACTTCAGAATGCTTCACCAAGAGAAATATGCCTTTCTTCTACCTACCTGGACTTTTCATTTGCTGGAGTTGCCCATCCTGACAAATTCAGGATCAGATGAGGTTGTTAGGAATTTATTTCTCCTGGCATCAAAAGAATTTTTCTTCCCTCAAGTGGGCCTTTTATTCAGATCCGTAACACAACACAAACTATTAGGTCTGTATGAATATTGTAAAGGTGTAAATCTGCGTATAGTATAATATATACTGTGCAAAGATAAGACAAAAAAAGAGAAGAACATTTAAAATTATCTGTTCTTCTGTGGTGTCTCTAACTGCTGGACAGAATGCTCACAAGACACCCTATAGTTTAATTAATGTTGTACATATGCTCTGGGCATTCATGTAATTATATACAGTAATGCACTTTTCCCAGTGTGTCGAGCAGAGGAAGCAGGCTGTCTTGCTTGGGAGTAGCTCAAAAGTAAAGGAAGTATAACCTTCAGTTGATCGATTCCCATAAAAATTTTAAACTTGCATTTTAATTTTGAGCTTTTTATTCGCTTGTGGATTTTAATTTTACTGAATACAGTTCTTCCTAAAGCCATTTAATTCAATGGCAATATTTCCTAAGAACCTACTTCCAGATTGTGCCTCTTGTAAAATAAATCTTTTAATTGGAGTTGGTTTACTGTAGCTTTTTAAACTGTATCGCATGTCTTTCAAAGCATGGTAAAAATGTGGTTTTTAGATACAGTAAGCACCAATTTTCAAGCGAATTCTTGCACTCACACTGAAAAGATCAACACGTTCTTCTGCATTGTTTGCCGTGGGTCAGCTGGTTGTCGTTGTATCTTTGCTGCTAAAAGGTTATTTTCTGACTTGGTGACTGCATTTCTTCAGTTTTTAGACCATTAGGATCTGCGCTCCCTGCTTATAAAGTAAATTATTCGTAGTGCCTGAGTCTTTGAATTTTCCAAATTTATGTAGTATGAGAAAAATAAAATGAGAAAA
>Ga0065711_1035170_pt1 | contig 22703 bp, 18 predicted proteins | sample Hoacrofraction12_FD_59098 | JGI IMG/M metagenome (GOLD analysis project Ga0065711, IMG submission 59098) | Hoatzin crop microbial communities from Cojedes, Venezuela - Epithelial fraction 12 v2 (version 2) | ecosystem: Host-associated > Birds > Digestive system > Esophagus > Crop | place... | reverse complement strand
CTCAGCACAGGACAGACCTGGAGCTGTTGGAGCGGGGCCAGAGGAGGCCCCAGCAATGATCCGAGGGCTGGAACCCCTCTGCTGGGAGGAAAGGCTGGGAGACCTGGGGCTGCTCAGCCTGGAGAGAAGGCGGAGGGGAGACCTGACTGTGGCCTTTCAGTACCTGAAGGGGCCTACACGAAAGCTAGAGAGAGACTTTTTACAAGGGCACGTAGGGACAGGACAAGGGGTAAGGGCTTTAAAGTAAAGGAGGGCAGGTTTAGATTAGATAGAAGGAAGAAATTCTTTGCTCTGAGGGGGGTGAGGCCCTGGCCCAGGTTGCCCAGAGAAGCTGTGTCTGCGCCCTCCCTGGGAAGTTTCAAGGCCAGGCTGGATGGGGCTTTGAGCAACCTGGTCTGGTGGAAGGTGTCCCCCAGGGGGTTGGAATGAGATGATCTGTGAGGTCCCTTCCAAACCTCTATGACTGATTCTATGAACGGAGACAGCGTCAGCTGTAGGGTGGCAACAGCGCAATAGGGAAGGAAGTGATGAGCAGCGAGAGGATGAACATACTGTACCTAGCAGAGACTCCATAAAAGCCCATACAGGAAGAAAATACAAAATTTAACTTCACAGCAAGTCAAGACCAAAAGACCTTCAGTATCTCCAAAGGAAGATTTCTTTACGAGTGCAACCAGTAGAGCATCAGATGCTGCCCAGGCTGCTCATGCTTGAAACTGGCCTGTCCTGTGAATTACAGTGCAGCTAATATCTTGTACAGAGTCTCAATCTAAATGAACAGTCAAGCTTGCATAGAAAATGTCCTTTAACAGTGCTGCACCACAACAGCATGACAGCCGCAAACTCAGCTAAAGACTACTCGCAGCATAATACCATTGGGCTGCTTTTTATGGTAAAAACCTGTGAGCATAACGGCAGTCAGTACTGTAACAATATCCAGTGAAATGTTTTTGTTCTGCTAAAATATGGTTCTCTAAACACTGGAGTCGTTAATCATACTTGAAACGTACATTTTAGGCGATGCAGAAACCATCATTTTCACAAAGCAACGCTAAGACTAGAGTTAACAGAAAATGGCAGCAGAATAGCCTAATTCTGGGCTGTGGAAATCAGTTCACTGTTGAATGCCATACATTTGAAATAAATACAATCCATCACCAGACAAGCACGCAAGGGGTGGAGCCGTCCTTTGAGGGGTTTCTTGGGTCTGAGTAGCACAGAGACTCTCCTACAAGAGTTTGTACAGAAGGCAGGCTATCACAAGACAGTCCTCACTAAGGACATTCAGCGGTGCTTTCCTCTAGAAAAAATACTAGCTACTCTGGAAACCCATTAAGATTTAATCACTGAATATTATTCTCGCACATAAAATTGCCATCCAGTGATCCAGGACTTCGCTGGCAGACTCTGTCTGATCCTCAGACAAGTGTTTGAATTCCTTGGTCAGCTATGAGATACTTCAGGAAGTTATTTGTCTATAGACATGTTAAATACAGAACAAATTTCCGCAAAGTATGAGAAATCTTGGCAGGATATTGGGGTTGTGATACTGAGAGAAGTGTGGTTCTACACAGCCTGAAATGTCATGATGCATTTTGCAAAAGCACCGCATCGTTCTGCCTCTCCAGGGCCAGCTGAAAGCTCCAGCACAAACTGAAGTGCTTATACTTTTGCAACATAACAACTGGAGCAAAGACAAATTATTCTACCCCTGGCAGTGGTTCCCCTGTTTTTTGAAAAAACAAAACAACAAAAACTGATTGCACAGAATTAGATCAAGACAGACACCTTCAGACAGACTGCGTGAAGGTCAGTTAGGAAACACATCTGCGAAGCGGAGAACAGAGTAATCACTGAAATACAATAGCAATCCAATTACTGCTAAGTGATAAAACATTTATTTAGAATGAAGCAAATACACCCCTTGTGCTCTGCTGCAGTCCAGCCCTTGAAGCAGGAGGTAAGTTGTTATTGCCAATCATGGCAAAGTTGAACACCAACAGATTTTGTAGAAATATAGGGATTCATAACTACCTAGGCTAATCTACACACAGCTTACTGACAGCCAGCCTAGGCGTCAGTAATTCAGGCTTCCTAGGGGAAAAACGAACAAACAAAAAAAATCTAAATCAATCTGGTACTGTACGTTTTGAAAACAATTGTTTGCAGCACAGGAGACTCTGAAAGTAAGGGTTTCACTGCAGTGACATTGGCTTATTCAGTTCTCCGCTTTCTTTTTTTTTAAAAAAAGACTGTTCGCTCTTACCAGAGCTTAATGCAGTGTCACATAAAATAACCATGCTCATTTCCCCCACATAGTGTATTTTACCAAGAACTGCAATATTTGTAAAGGACTAGTTACGTCTACTGAACAACAACCTATTGTAGCATCACTGAATTATTGAAAGCCATATCCAAACCCAAGCTTTATTTAATAAAGCTTCTGTTTTCATGCAGAAACAAAACAGACAAAGAAGGAAGCATATGAAGTGGTGGTGGTAGTTTATAATCCCGAAGAGGACAACTGGATTTTCAGCCCCACCAGCACAAGTGACAGAAAAGCTGGGGGGCTGCAGCAGAAGGCTGCCAGGACACCGAAGGGTGGCAGGGAAGGGGCTTTGCTCAGCCTGGGGAGGGTAGGAGGGGGTCCACCTGTGGTCTTCCACCCCAGCAGGCCATCAGAGCCCCGCTCTCCCCAGTGAAAGGACAAGAGGAGCGGTCTGAACTGCAGCAAAGGCAACTCGGCTGAACATAAGGAAAAAAGTTTTCACAACAGGGATGGTTGTGCAACAGAGCAGGGCTGGAGCAACGGCGAGTGCGCAAGGCCCTGAGCAACCGCATCTGGCACTGCAGTTGGTCCCAGCCGTCAGGCAGGGAACCGGAGCAGTGCCCTCCAGAGTCCCTGCCAAGCCAAGCTCTTCTGCGACTCACGCTCTTGGCACGCGCTGCCAGACACCTCCAACCCCGCGGTCACCTTAGGCCTTGCAAACGCAGGCAGCATTTAGTCACCAGTATTAGCACACTTCTACACGTCAACATGTAACACTGCATCTTTACTGACTGCTGGTTTGGGTTTTGTTTAAACTGATTAAAATAGAGATTGCTAACTGACAAACAAAAAATGGAGAAAAAGATAATACGAAATGAAAACTATCTGGAATATAGATCTAAGATGTCTGAAATTTTAGTTGCTGCTGTTGTCTCAGTAGGGGTGCGTATGCAGCAGGAATGACAGAAACGCTCCTGGAGACAGAAAGACGTTACACCAAATCAATTATCATCCCAGCACGACTGGATGTCTTTTCGTCAGTCTTGGCACTTAACAGCAGTGTCATCTTTCCAAAGATGATCCGCTATTAATTCAACACAAGAATCACACCGCTATATCTTTAAGATTTTGATAACAGGCAGCTGAAGACAAAAATCGATCACTGCTATTTGCAGAAGCGGATGCTGCTTAAAGATGACACTGCACTAAACGCATCTGTGCCAAAAAGCATTTAACTTCCTAGTTTTATAGGGTTAGACAAAAATATGAACATTTGACAGAACGTGAGCTCACAACTGTGGCAGAGAAGAGCCTTTCATGAGAAGGTCACCCTGCAGTAACAAGAAGGGCTTCACCATGCATTTATTTCGGAACCTAAAGAGTTGCTTATAAGGACGAGCCACGAGAGCTCCCTGGAGCCATTAACAGTCTACCACTTAGATACGCAGTCATCTTTTAGGAGCTGTATTAATTACACAAATGGAACACCACAGCTCTGCTGGAGCCGGTCCAGCTGACTGCAGAATTGCAGCTTTGGGCTAGCTGTACAGAGTGACTGGTGCTGGGAGGACCGCTCCTTGTTCAGCCTGCCGTGCCGTGAAGGGCAGGAGCCCTCTGCAGAAAACTCCCCAGTGCTGTCTTGCATAAAGTCATGTTTCGGAAAGAACATCAGTACTGTTGTGTGTGGGAACAGAAAAAGATGTGAAATTGGTGGATGCGAAGATAGAGAATACTGTATGTTGTGAGCAACAAGTATCCCCTTACATTTTGATTTTTGAAGGAGTTTACCACTGATTTCAGTAATAGTATTACTCTTTCAGCACTGGAAAGCAAAGTCCAACTGCATGTGGCACCACACAAGCTGGGACAGTCCTTACCCAACGCACAAACAGCCCAGACAAGCCAAAAGAAGACTGACAGATACAGGCAGGGCACTGCCAGAAGCCAGCGAGGCAACACCAGCAACAGCCTGTGGCCTCAGCATACCGGATCCGCTCCTCTGCTAGACTACAGCAAGGGCAAGTTTTAAGGAAAAACTAAAACAATATGTGCTCCCTCCCAAAAACCATCACCTGTCTGAATACTTGAGGGAATGGAAGAGGTCAGTCTTAAGGACTGCCTACAGCCTACAGATTCCTTACACCAAGCAAAAGATGACAAAGAAGGCATGGAGAGTCTCCCAGATGTTTCTATTTCCGTATGATGCTGCAGAGAAAGTAGAATGATAAAGAAGAAACAGCACAGTCAATTAAACCAGCAAGACATTCACTTTTTTCCCCAGCAGCAAAGAATATCCATGAAACCAGATCATTCAGTATCATCTAGTCCCAGAACTCAAAGCACTTATTTTGTTGATTTTGTCAAATTAACTCTCATTTTTCAAAATTTTCAGAAGCTCACGAGCTTCAAAGGATGCCTTCAAAAGGAAAATGGGATTTACAAAGTCCTATCTATCTAAACAAGCTTGCTGAGTACTGTAACTAGAATTTCTGTTTTTCTCTAAGATAATTCTTCTCTACTCAAAACTTGACAGCAGAATAATCTTTGTTTTGTTCTTCTTTTCTTTTGAAAGAGATTGCCATTATCTACCTTGAGTGAACACTCTAGAGCCACAAAGCTTGTTATGAGAGTCAGCTAACCTCAGAAGCATGTTTTGTGTGCTCTTTACTCAAGTCAGTTAATACTTAAAACACCTATCCTTAAGCCATAAAAAGAGATTTCCTCCCTTGTATCACAAAAATTGGAGCTAGAGTTGTGGCTGGGAACAGTCAGGGGTTCATGCTACAAATTAATCTACAAAGAAGGTAACATAAATCAACAACAACGAAGTGCATCAATTACTGCATTAGCAATATCAAACTAAAATGGCATATTTTGTACACGTATTTGTCAAGATTTCAGAAGGCTGCAATCTTTGGAAAGCCAGCTGGCCTTGGCTCTGGAAAATACTTGTGTTTATGAGAACGAGGTGTCAGCAGCAACAAGATCACAAATTTTTAAGTTGACTTGTGTTAGGGAAGTATCACGAATGCCCTGCGCAAAGCTCAAGAAGATGCACCTCAGTGAGTAGGAGCTCAAAACAGCCCTGCAGAGACGCAGTGAAGAGCACTCACATCAACAGAAAGCAGAGCTACCAGTGCCTTCTGTCAGGCACGAGGCCAGAAAGCATTCCCTGTGACAAGCAGCACAGTCTTCTGCTATCATAGACACGATTATCTAGGTCCTTTCACAGAAGGATCGAGCTCTACTGTAAAGCAACTGGTTTGCAACTGTCCTTGCTGTTGCCAGGCTTGCTGTTCTCCTGAAGTTATCAACCCTCTCATTTCCAGACTGCAGTTTATGGGTAGCCAGCGTATACACACTTGTTCTTGAGCAAGTCTCAGCTCTCAGGCACTCTAACCATCATCCCCTAGAGCATTCACCTTCCCTCCCTGCCTTTTTTTTTTTTTTTAAAAAAAAAAAAGACTTCTAATATTCAGTGTCATCGTTCATTTGGTTGGTCTAACCAAGCATACATCTTTCTCTGACTTCTCACGTAACAGGCTTAGTCCCCAGTAGTCTTCATAAGCTCCTCTGGTTGCTTTAGATTGAATTACGTAACTTTAAGGCTGAAAATGCACACGTATTTAGGATGCACAAAACAGTGCCTGATGATGATGTGCAAGCAACACTTCATTAATATTAAATTTCAAATGGAATTGCAGTTTTATTTGCTTCAGGCTATTTCTTAGAGATCACAGATGAACTTTAGCAGCTGGACAGCATAATTTGTAGTGTATGAACAGGACTGAGTCATTTTATGCAGCAGAGCAGAGAGATGCCAATTTATTCAACCAGAGCAAAAAGTGCTCCATCATTAACGAATTCACCCCATGGCAACACAAGCTGAGACTTCCTCAAATTAAAAGCAGACCACGTAACACTTCGTATCTATTGAAACTTATGAGGACAAGTCTTCCCATAATTATGGCCTATCTCAAACTGAATCAAAGCAGAATACACCTGACAGGCCCTGCTATTATGAAGGAGCTCCTAAATCACCACAAAAATCAATGCTAGGTATCCTAACTAATGTCTTTTAATGAATATAAGACACCAAAGTCATCTAAAGACAAGAGTACCAGCACTTACTCAAAGCTGTGGTGTATATAACTGAGGACTCTTTCTGCAAGAGGAGGAAATCCTCAAAGTAACAAAAGCTATTTAAGACCACGTTACCTCTTTTTGGATCTCTTTTGTAAAAAAAACTCAGAAAAGATCATAAATATACAGCAGCCTCCTCCCTCCATCAAAGAAATTCCCTGAACACCTATGTCTTTTGCCTCATTAGCCCGAATTGCTAATTTAATCCAGCAACTACAGTACGTGACAGGCAGCGGGATGTGAGGGTGTATCAGGAAAAAAGTGAACTTCTCGCATCCTGCATCATCTGGCTCAGATTGAGGAATCTGAATGAGAAACCACCTCACCGACAGGGCTGCGATCCTCAGGTCTCGCATGCTGTGGGCAACAGCTCAGGCTCCCCAAGTGGCACAGAACCCAGTCAGCATTTGCTAACACCCTTTCTATTCATAGCCCAGAAACTCATTTGCTTATCTAGAGAGAACAGAGCACAACATGGCAATGAACATTTTTTTCCTGAAGCTTGAAAGTCTGCTGATAAAAGTGAATTTGGTTTTAAATGTCTGCAATTAAGGAACATAATAGTGTATAAGAGTTTTCCTCATTCCTGCCCAAGAGGAAAGCTTTCTCCAGGGTTTATTTTGATCCAGTTGGAAGCGAGTTTATTCTTAGAGGAGACAGGTAGGTTACAGTTTGCCTCTATTTGCAAATTTATGCATGCGTATGGGACAGAGATATACTTACCAAGTGATTTACTACTACTCTGTCTCTTCGTTGAGTCTCCTGAAACGTATTGCCTCCTGTATGACTCCATTAGTCATAATTCCCATCTTCCTCAAGACAATGCTTCTGTCCAGAAAAAAAAATCCCCCTACTTTCTATCCCCAACCATGACAAATGCAGAGGTGCTTAATAACCAAGTGTTAAGAACAGCACAAATAGCTGTGTTGAACACATACATCTCCTTCTCCAATTTCAGTGCCTCTGAAAACATCAGTATTCACGGATTATTAACTTTGTCTTAGTGTTAAAGCTTTGTCAAGTATTCAGGACAACCAAACGTGGACAAGCATCCAACTTAGATCCCTGACTTAACATTTCCTCAAGCTTCAGTCTGCACAGAATCACTATTTCGGTTGCTAACACTGCACAGAAGTCCAGTAGCCCACCACCCTTCAAACAGAAAAAACAGAACCCACAGCAAAAACCCAGTAACAGAATGACAGCATATACAACTCCTCCCATCGCTCAGAAATACTGTCTGCATGGTCACACAACTTCGTATTCTTAAACAAACCGTGCTGGCCACTCTTTATGTCAAGTTTGCCCGCCAGGTTGCTGTTGAGATAGAAGTCAGCAAGTAACAGAGCTGGAAGACTGTGAAGATAGACATTCTCCACACCTCAGGAGTGGCAACACAATGCTTCTTACGGTTCGAGAAGAATTTAATCAATGGAGGTGTTTCTATAAACAGCGTGTTATTTAAATGCGTAACGCTAAGAGTGGTTTATGGTCCAATTAGGCCTAAATGGATCAATTTATTTTAAAGATAGAACTGTACCACTGGACATTAATAACACTAAGCAGTGGAAAGCTGCTATGAAGAACTGTTGTCTAAGGAGAAAAAAGAGGTTAAACAGCCAATATCTTTGACATATACATGATGTAAATCCTGACAAAATGTGGAGCTATTCTCTGCAGCACCTGTGCTAGCTATTTGGAGAACCTGCATCTGCACATTTCTGGACAACTACTGATTTTACACCACCTATAGCTACCTCAGCTACATACCAGTAATACTTTATTCAACTATAATAATCACGCAATCACATAAACGTTCTGCCATCCATATTCATTCTGCTGTTCACGTTACAGCTTTTACAGTCATTGCTTTGCATGAAAAATCACAGGTTAATTAGTGCAGACAAAAAGTTTCCGGAGTCTTGGCAGTAACACTCCTCTGGTTTAGGCTTAAATGTCACCCACTGGATGTCTCACAAAGCCACCAAGTCTAACAAGCTTACTCTGAATCATTTCTCTAATAGGAAAATGCCAAGTTTGCATCTCAGCTCATTTAATTTGCTAATGAAACCCAATCTCCCCTCTAAAGGGAAAATATCTTTTTAAACGGACACAAGCACGCTTAGCGGCATGGGCATGGTAAAAGCTTAACAAAATCCAAACCACCCCTAACTGTATTATAAGAATTAAGCAAAATATTTTGATTTAAATATTCACAAACTATTAGGAATTTTTACTTTCATGTTATATTATCAAGGTAGAGGCAACAGCATTATTAGAGCTTCTGGTCTACCTCTGCACCAGACACCCTGCTGAATGCACGCCACATTCACAAACCCCACACACCCACAACTCTTCCACTCTCCAAATCCCTCAGTCGTCTCAGCCCAAGCACCAGGCAGCCCAGCTCACACCACTGTTGGCAGTTCTACATTCTCCAGAGTCTTTTTATTTGGCGCTTAAACAAGCAAGAGGTACTGTAACACAGAAAATAGGACAGATTACAGTACTAGAAAAACTAGATCCTATTTCACTTGGAGCTGATTGCTTTGCCTTCCTTGCACACTGCAATATGTTTATCTGCTCTCTTATAAAAATATGTTCCACTTCAAATCGAAGAGACAAACACATGCCAAGTTGCCACTATCTAAAGACCTACAGCAAACAAAGCAGAGAAAGCAAAAAGAGTAAAAACCGCTGCACTATTTACTAGCATTATATATTCTCTCATAGAAAAATTTAAAAAATATGATTTCAGACATATTCACAGTTCAAAAGCTATTCCAGCTCTCAAGCACAATGGAAATGTCTGTTATTACAAATCATTGTTCATCTATAGTTCTTCAGCTACTTCCAAAGTTTTCCTGGAATAGTTTCACTGCAATCCATAAGTATCTGTTAGCAATCGATTCATAAGTAAAATGTGTCACAGTGCAATTCAGTATCTGCGGTTTCAGGCAATCACTTTAGTGCTTTCAAAATGCATAACAGAATGTCAGAGTGACGTATTTAATGCTGCCTGAATATTTATATTGAGTGCCCAGAAAAAAGCCAAATGAAAGAATTTAAGCGAACAGAATTACAGCTCAATTGACTACAAAACAAAACTTCCCCTACAACGTAAAATACTGGAATTTAGGAATGTTTCTCCTCTGAGCCTGAAAAGTTATGACTTGATTTATGCCAGAATCATTTTCAAGGCTATTTGAAGCTGTTTGCTAGAGATTTCTAAGATAATCCTGTCTAAAGCATCGTATTTCAATGTCCTATAAACACTTTTTACATTAAAAAGAAACAAAACCAAACCAAAAACTGGTGAAGAGACAGATCTATTTTTTTAAATCAGGAGGAAGGTTTAGACCACTAGCTCAGAAGCCTGCAGTTAAAAAGCCCCAGACACCTAGGAAAGCTAAATTCTCCTCCTAATGCCACGCAAGAAAAAAAATCAGAACTTTTTTATTGACTTAAAACCTCTTTTATCTGAGTCATAACACAAGCTGCCAAATGAAATACAGACTACTTTAAAAATATGAATCAACGAAGCTTCTTCAAACTCAGTGGTTTCCAAACAACGTTATTACATTTATATTTCAGATTACAAAAAGACCTTGCTCCAGAGTTCTGCAGCAGGTTGATGAGCTTTATAGTTAAATCAATTTAAAGAAATATTAAGAGAACACGAATACAGAAATGGCAAGGTGAAAAATGGAGCTACAGGCAATTCACACCAAGGGCAAGCTGCTCAGACACTGCCTCGCAGTGCGTCCAAGAAGCAAACACAAAACGCTCTGTGCAGCTGGAATAATTTCACCATTATGCTACTGGGGAAGAAGGAGAATAAGGTGCTACGGAAAAGTTAAGTTTTAGCCTGGTACACTAGTTTTCCTTAACATCAGAGTTCCTGGAATTAAAGTTACTAAAATGCAGCATAACCTGCAGAGAGAGCGCTGAGCGCAGCTCGGTTTCAGGAGGTTTGACTGCACCGAACCTGCCGACATGACAGCCACAGCAGCGTCGAACTCCACTTGCGCTCAGGGTCTCAGAAAGCCTCCTCCAGGACGCAGAGCTGCTCAAGCACTTCTGACGCATGCTCAGATTTGAGCACTGCTACACGGCAGCGGTTGAAGAACAGTGCGTTTCAGCAGTCTGAAGTCCAAGGGGCTTTTAAAATAAAACCTCAGCTTCCTAGTCACAGAGATCTAAAGCTCTCAGAGCTTGTTCTGGAGCTCCCTCTTGAGGTTACATACTACACCGTGTCAGAGACACTGCAACACCCTCAAAACTGATTCTACTCAAAATGCGAGTATGTCCCTGCAAAGGAGATATTATCAAAGGCTTCTCCTCACAACTCCGTACGCTAGTTTGTATAGAGCATTAGATGCTTTTGAGTTACAAGTGCTGCAATCGTAAAAAGATGGTGAGAAGATAAGCACACGTTAAACACAGGAAGATGAACAAAAGAACCACTTTCGGTATCTACCTTCAGCCAGCACAGAAGCACCACAGCCAGCAGAACACTGACGATGAGAAACGAACAGTGTTGTGTATTTGTAAAGCAACAGCAACTTCACTTGGCTTATTTAAGGCTGTCAACACGTCCCACTCCTTGCATGACCTTTTAAGCTACCCTGAGCATCCATCGTCTCCTTGCTAGTGCTACCTCGTTCCACAGCACCCACTGGCATCGCCCCATTGCCTTTGTTGCCACAAGCTGCTACATGGGCTGACACCTCTGGTTTTTAATGCGCTGGACCAGAGTTTGCCAAAGTTCAGAAAATTCTTTATGCAGGTTTTGCTGAAATTTCACTCTCGTCTGTTAGGGGAAAACAGTGTCTTTCCACAAGCTCAAGAGGGCCACCCCATGGGAAAAGCTTTCAACACAGACACTCCTCAGCAGGATTTTTCCAAACTGCTGCTGAGAATTTGTTTTCTTCTTCCACAAGAGCTAAAGGTTAAAAATCAGATGACCAAGGAAGTCTTTGGAAGCAGTGCAAGAGCCAGAAGCACAAGCCTTGCCTATGATGGTCGTATTTTACTAATGCTGAGGCCCCGCTCAGCACTTTCCTCAGTCCTCGAGCAAACATCGATGCTGGCCAGCTGAGTCACCTATGACTCCCCATCAGTGGGAACGGATTTCTACGCGAATCCATAACTGAGAAAAGATCCTTTTTCTTCCAGTTATACTTTTCCAAGGAGGCTCTCCCTGATATCTCGCTAATCAAAAAAATATTTTTAACCCTTTTCCAGGTCAAGCTGTGAAGTCTTCCACAGACTACCAGGGATCAAAGTCACATCACTTTAAATCTTACATCCTATAACAAGACTTGTAGTTTTAGTAACCTTTTGTGTTTTAGGGTGGAATGGATTTCAACTTGAATATCTCAGAAAAGCAACACATAGTGTATTCAGTTGCCCTTATCGATTAAAGTAACACTAAAGAAACACAGAAGTCTGGAGACATGCTAGCTCCTCCTACTGTGTGCCTTGCTGTTTTTGAAGTGTGCAAGATATTTGTAATTTCATAAATGCAGCCCTTAATTTGATGCATCAGTTCTGAAACAGAATGCCAGGTTACATCTGGATCACTTTCTAAAGCAACATAAATTTTTTTATTAATGCTATGCTAGAGTCTCCCTCTTCTACATTCTGTCAAAAAAACAAAACAGACCAAAAAGAACCAACCAAAAAACCACACTAGCTAGAATCACATCTTTCGTATTTGATCAGCACAGAAGCTTGTGGAAATTGTGCACAACTCATCAGCTATACCAAGTGCAAGGCTAAAGAGTGGCTTGAAACTTGGACCTAGAAAGGGTCTCTCTTCTCTATTGCCAGAGGGCATTAATCTAAGAGTTTTAGCTTCCTACTATACAAGGACATCACAATAACATACCAAAAATATCCAAGCAGGTTGGGAACGCATATCATAGCTCACCTTAGGTCCTAAGTAATATTCTAGAAGTTAAAGATGTTTCCTTACTTTTCATGGTGCCCTCCTCCTCTTCCTCGTCTGTGTTTATGACCATTGTACCCAACTGGGATTCCAAGGTGCCATCATGTTCTATCATTGTGTTGGCTCCGTCACTCATGGTGTTGACAGCTCTTATGGTACCCGTTTCATCTCCACTCGCCCTCACCATGGTACCTGAATCAGTTTCATCTTCTTCCTGGACAAGGATGCCACAAATGCATTTTTACTGACAGTGATGAAGTTCCATGAAGAATGTCTGTATTCAAGGACACTGGCAAGTCTTACTATTTCAGAGATTTTTTTTTTTTTACAAATACACTTAGAAATGACATTTTGTTTTACGCTCTTAGTTCTCTCCCTGTCATCTCCAAACAGGTTATGAAAAGTCTTCATACTTTTCTGCCAGCATAAATACGAGAACAGATAAATAATCTGCAGAAGCTTCTCAAAGCAAGTTGCATTGCATTTCTGACCTGGTGACCTGTCTGTGAGAGTAGATTACTCGGTCATTAGCGTTTCTATTCATGTTGCCAGTTTTAACCTTTGATCTAAAGCCCCTAACTCAAGTGGTGCACTTCACTGAGGAGTCATTAGTTATCCGACAGCATCAGGTCTAAGTCTGGAGTTCACGTGGCACACTGAAGAAAAACAATCACCCTACTTTTTAGGAGTCTGTCTTCAAAATTTCGGTAGTTTTACTTGCTACAAACTTCAGAAGCACTCAAGAAAAATTATCTGAATTTTAAAATATTTAAAAAGGAATGAAACTATCAAAATTTAGTTATTTTTTTCAGATGAAAATTATTTTTTATCTTTCCATTTGTTAACAAGTACTAATATTACAGAGGTTTGAATTATTGCTGTCAAGGCTCAAGAGAGAGTTCAGTAGGAAAACACAAGCTCCTGAAACAAATCCTAGTAGGAAAGCTTCCTGGCAGATAGTTACATTAGCCAGAGGTAGCGGTTTCATTAGACTGTGTGCTTCATATATTGTGACCATGATTTCATGAAGAACAAGATCAAAATTTCCACAGTCTATTTAGTTTCTTGGAAATGTGGACCAGGTATCCAGCTACCACAATAGAAGTCACTTCCTACGTTTACAGCAGAGTTTCTAGGCATCTCACCTTGGACGAGATGCTCATGTTTTGTTGTAAGGATAAAGTTCACAGTTCTTTATGTGTGACCACGGCGTTACAGATCTCTATTAGTGCTAGAGCAAAAACACAGGTCTTGCACGTCAAGCTGTAATACTCCATCTCAATGTCATTGAAAGAAAGAAGTATATCCCTCCATGTTCTGGTGTTCCACACATTTTATCTGTTGTGTCAAGGGTGTCTCTGTAACTTACTTCCCAACCTCAAAACCAATAGCAAGAGCAGGAGAAAATTACACAAGATGCTAATGGAGGAAAAGTAATTCTATGTGGAGATGAGTGGGTGAGAGGAAGTAATAAATTTGTTAGCTACACATCATTTAACGAAGGACTATAGCAGAAATTTCCACAGCACTTGGGAAGTGTTTGGGAACACTTTTCTGCTAGCAGACACGGAGTAGAGAAGCTTCAGCAAAACACACACGCCAACAGAGACCGCCCAGCTTCACTACATAGACACCATCTCTCAGCAATGGGACTCCAGATCAGTCAGAAACGAAGGAGAGAAGGTAAGGACAACACTCTTAGAATCAACACCATGGCAACATGACCAGTAAAGTTACTTCCACACTGAACAAATAGGCAGTCCTAAACTGCAAAACTAGATGGACAACGTCTTCAGCATAGATACTGTGGACCATGCTATTCAAGCCTAACCTCTGGAAAAGGCTGGCATACAATGCCTTTTGCTGCCCATTTCATTTATTCAGGTTGAAGCAAGCAGAGTCTCAAAAACAGCTTTCAACATGCTTTCCATATCCACATGCTGTAATGACTGAAACAAGGAGCCCGAACTTAAATTCACAGCAATCCTCTGAACACTTGCCATGCCCTCACCTCAGGTTTCTGTCGGTTGCTCTTGTGCAGTAGAAAGTTTCTATAAGGGGAGTTCTAAAGCATAACAATAGTAAAACAACATAACATACTTATATCACAGTGCATCACAAGCAATACTATTATTATATGCTAGAAGAGCAGCCTAAGACCTGAACCTACAATGAAAAATTCTCATTTCTGCATAAATAATATAATTGAACTGGGAAAATGTATTAAGTCTTTTGCATACACTGCTTTGTAGACCTGTTCAACCACAGGTCTCTAGGTACACTATACGCTAAGCAGTGAGCAATACATGCTTGCTATCCCACTCAAATATAAACACTGAGCAGGAATCAAGCATCGGGTTAAGCAGTCATAAAGTAGAAAACTCAAGAACTAAGTCAAATCCATGGGCAATTGGACAAAATACTGCAAAACCAAAAACCAAAGCAGCTAAGCCTTATGAAAGCAGCAAGAGTTCGGACTTTGTACACTGTTTGTATTAAATACTCACTGAATTTTCTTCATCATCTTGATCTAGTTCACGCTGTTGCGCCTCTTGACGTTTCAGCTTAATATCCATTGCTTCATTAATCAAGTCTCGTAGAATTGACACTCCTTTGGCACTTTTAACAAACGGATGCTGAAAAATATTTTAAATACAAATAAGCACTGCATCTGAACCAAGACATAACAGCAAAACACTGTTACTATGGCCTACTTCCAATCAAAGTTAAGGTTTAACTCAATACATTACTAAAATAAAAATCCAGTATTTCTGTTTGGCACAGGAGGGAGACCTCCCACACTCCAGACAAGATCATGCTCCAAAGGCACTACTGCTGTGAGACCTTGAGCTCATTCCCCTCCCACAACACTACTTATTTCTTTCCTTAGCAGCTCAGCTGTTGAGAACCAATTACACAGATCATCACTGCACCTAGACCACTTTGAGCAATCATTTTCATTTAGTCTCCCCTCTTCAGTGTTTTAAGAGGCAGTTTCTTGTCAGTTCTGGTGAGAATTTCAAAGTAAAAAAACCTCCAAAATCCAAACAAAAAAACAACCCAGAGAAGACAAAGGTGGGGAGCTGACATGAGACTGGTTCTTAAAGAACAACTGAAAATTTTGAGTGTAAGATTTTTAAATCAGATATTAAAAAGCAAAATCTGTGATGAGCAGAAGCAGCGAGAAATGAAACCAACATCATAACAGACACGCAGCACTGCCTGCCCTAGCAAGCCTTCTCTAGAGCTTACGTCCTCCTAAGAAAAGGCAGACCTGCAGAAGCTGTGTTGCAGTGGCACGCTGCTCCGGGCTCTTAACAAGACACTGTTTTACAAAGTCCGTGAAATTGTCTGACCAGAGCTCTGGTTTCCGGAATGTTGGAGGCGGATTGGTAGGAATCATGAAAATTGCCTGAAAACAGAAGAGCATTCCAGATTAAAGTTTAAAGCTTTCCAACAACACAACATAAATACACACAAACATACACTGGTACTAAAGAACAACAGACATTTCAAGTTTGCTGTTTCTGAAGAGTTTGTGCCAATATTATACACAAATTTGCTCAGAGGGATCAAGAAGCAAGAAATCAACTGTTCTCACCAGGTGCTTACTCTTCTGTCCGAGTCATTATATGCCCCCAAACAGTGTGAACCTGCCATTTTTAAGTCTTAAAAATTTGTGCTTGTACATGCAGATTCTCCTTCTCCAAGACTTCATTTAATCAACATTACAAAGAACTGACAGAAAACAAATCATTTACTCTAAATTAAAAGCAAGATGGCATGTTGATACGTTATTCAGCCAGCCGTAACAGCAAAACCTTTCCATAAGGCAATACATTCTAAATAGCCACAGTCCTTACCCTCATAGGATGAATATCTGCATATGGCGGTTTGCCTTCAGCCATTTCTATCGCAGTGATTCCCAGAGACCAGATGTCCGCAACACAATTATACCCAATTTCTTGAATCACTTCTGGAGCCATCCAAAATGGGGTCCCTATAACTGTGTTCCGCTTTGCCATGGTGTCCTGGGAAGAAGAGCAGGATAAAGATCCAGACAACAGCAGTTGTATTAGCCACATACATTCATTAATGAATTATCACCCTAATTATCTTCCACTTGCACGCATGCACATTATTACACTCAGCAAGGCTGGGATATGGAAGGCTGCAAAGAGGAACTGAAGTGTGCTTACAGAAGTCATAAATATCCTGGAGAAAACAGCAAATGCTATTGCAAACCATTACTTAGACACAACAGCTTCCACAGAGGAAGCTCTGCTCTAATCTGTTGCTAGTTTAGCATCACGTTATGTTGATGTGAAGTGCTAAAAAACAGTTTAGAACAATTTCTGAGTCTTCACAAGCATGTCATACCTGCACGCAGGTTAAAAAGATAAACTGAACTGTACACAGCCATCTCAGTTTTACTTACTGTAAGTTGTCCTGCCACTCCAAAATCTGCAAGTTTAGCATGTCCCTCTGTATTTAGCAATATATTTCCAGCTTTGATGTCTCTGTGTATTTTCCTCATAAAATGCAGGTACTCTAGTCCTTTCAGTGTTGATTGCACTATTGTAGCAATTTCTTCCTCTGTGAGCTAAAGAAAAGACGAGTTACTGCCAACCTATCACTTGCTGAGATGTAACACTATTGTGTTGCGGTCCGTGTTTTCCCGAGAGTCACATTTAATTGCCTTCACTAAAGGTTGCCATACTAATGGGAGATTAGTTAGTGACTTGCAGCATTATGTAGTAGAATTAGATTAAAACTAGCATACATATGCCATATTTCACACACGGTAACTTTCTCAACTAGAAATTCCTACTCTGGGATAACCAAAGTAAGGCACAGCAGAGTCTGTTACTTGGAATCAGTCTGGGTTTTCAGGAAAGCCAACAAACCAAAATCTGCTCCACTGATAACGTTATCCAGACAACCAAAACTCCACCAACATAATCAGCTTTCTCATTTTCAGAGGAGCAAAGGACCTGCATCTCAAGTTGTGGCCAATGCTTGTGTCAGGCACTGAGCACCGTGAGAATTACGCCCAAACTGCTCGGCTTCCTTGAGCTGCCGGACACCCGCATTTCCCATCCATACATTCAAAGGATAAAGGACGTACAGTTTTATTTCGTAATCGAATAATATCAGACACAGATCCAGCGCCGCAGTATTCCATGACTATCCAGAGGTCTGTGTTCTTAAAATAGCTGCCGTAATACTTCACCACATGAGGACTAAGGAAATGCAAAAAAACAAGAAGAAAACAAAGGGTCAAATACCAGTAACCAGCATGACTGAGTAAGCACAACACACTGCAGAGTCCCTAAGTATATTTTAGAAATTCAGAGTTGAAGTGCCACTGAAACCCTGATCGAAAGTATTCCAAAACAGCCTGAACTTGCACAGGGCTACTGCAGTCCTGCCAAGCCTCTTTCCCACAGCAGTGCTCATCTGACCTGCCAGAAAGCCAGTTCAGGCAGCTAAACCATCTGAAAATAAATCCTATAGAAATAAGCAGCGATTAGCCTTCAATCTGGTTTAGCTCCCTGAACTGGATTACAACAAGGTCAGTGCTGTGGGAAGCAAGAAGGTGGCACAAGGGAATGAGAAACAGACCATGGCGGTCCCTGGTAAAGCTGCTGCAGAGCACCTGCAACCAAATGGAAACATTAAATAAGGTCCAAAGTTTGCTGGAAAATAGCTATCGTGTTCTCTAAGAGGAATGTCCCCCCGCTACCACATGCGCCTACCTGTTCCTACAATTAATTCAGGATATATTTTAGGACACCAGCACAAACTAAGGCTGTCTCTCTCAGTCAGCTATCTGGCTGCCCAAAAAGCAAACAGCCTAGTAAGGAATATTGATCAGAATAACCAGCTGTCCTCTGGAAAAGGTAAAGGAGAAAACTAACAGAAAGACCATTTCTGATTTTATGGGAATGGACCTAAGGAACAACAGTGCACTTAATCTATTCTCTGACAAATATTTTGTAATGAAAAACTGCAAACCTAGCAAAACCAAGTCAGTCGCATCACACAGTGTCCCTTAACGCTTGCACAGAAAGTGTGATGCTCCAGTGATTCACTCCCTCTGCTGTTCATAACTGTAAGGTCTCATTTTCAGCCTTACAATGTTAATACTTCATTTCTTTTAAGAAAGACATGCCTAGTAATGCTTTCAAAGTTACACAGTAAGATTTTTCATGAACAAATTCTTTACAACTTACATTTTGTTGTCTCTCACCAGTCACCTTCATTTCAAGATCGCGAGAGTGAAGTGACTGGGACTATATTGCTAATGTCATTTATTTTAAATGGTTTTTCATGACTGCCTGAAGTCCACCAAAATAGTGTTTCTTGAGGCTAAGTTCCTAATACTGGAAGAAATGAGCATATTTTAAACTTTCAGCCTAGGACACACTTTGAGAGGAGGTCTTCTGCACCCAAGAGCTCTTCATTAGCCGAGTCATTACAACATCTTTTCCCATAAGGAACATGCAAAGACAACCCAGAGAGCCATCCACCAGCCCACAGAGCTGCCGCCAAGTTATTCTGGGGATGCTCAGATCAGCAGACAGCTTGTACTGCAGTAGAACCTGCACAGGCAGAAAATGGCTGGGAAGGACAATTCTGCCACCCAAGCAGCTGACAGCCTGTAGATTACGCACATGCAAGAGCAGTCATGCATTAGTGGCTCTCATCCACATGTCTCAAATTACAAAAAAAAAAAAAACCAACCAAAAAACAAACTCCTCTCCTAACAGTTTTTTACATCCATACCAAAACTTGTTTAGAATTCATTACCCCTTTGGAGAGGGAACTGCTGTTCTAGCACACAATCAAGTTACCGCTGTTGAACAAGTGATGGCGCGTGGGGAGGACCGCAGGAACCGCTCACACGCTTGGTTCTTGGCCAGCAGCAAGTGCAAGGTTATTCAACTCAGCCTAGTGCTCCCTCGGTGCAAGCTAAATTTTTGTTGTCTTACCTTTGCTTGGGTTAACACTACCCAAACGGTCAGTTAACGTGACTCAGTTGATACGAGGTAACTTGATCGTACAAGTCCAGCCTTTTAAAAAACATTTAAGGCAACATCATGGCGTTTATTTGATTAAACGCCAGATCACAGACAATACTTTTCTTTGCACACCGATAATGGGTTTTGCAGTATACATTTACCTGTCACATTGCTGCATTATGGATATTTCCTTTATAATCTCTTGCAGGTCAGATTCCACAGGAACTTGTTTAATTGCAACAACTTGACCCGTTTCTTTATGAATGGCTTTGAACACACTGCCATAGGAACTATGAAACAAAACATTAAACAAACACTGAATACAGTAACATTTTAAAACAGCACACGTTATGGTTTTGCTTTTTGCAAGTGCAGACATCAGGTAAAATATTAACTATCCTCCTGCGAAAAATATTTTGTATTTTAATGTAAATAATTAGTGCACTTGCTTCTAAACACTATAATAATACAAGTAAGCCACAGCACACTGCGACAGTCAGAAAGGAGCCAACCACCATCACACTGCTCAAAGCTTTGGAACGGCTTTTTATACAAACCCAACAAATACAATTCTCTCTTTTTGCAGCATGCAGTACCAGCTGAGCATCAGTAAGAACTACAGCTCTGGTTAGAGAGGTTTACTCGTTCTTGTCAGATATTATCTGTCTTATTTCCAGCTTCTTTACAGCAGCCAAGCAGATTCACAACTTGTTTTTTTCAAATGGCTTAAGACGCCAAACACATCACTTGCCAAGCGTTCCGAAGTGGCTCTGCCTTACCAAGTGGCACAATGCAACAGAAGTTCGTTTCCACAGGAGGTACCAGGCATGATCTGCAAAACCTCTCGAGCTCCCACAGAGCCCTATCAACTCCCGACTGGCATTTTTCAACAATGTTTTAACTCCCTGCTGCTGAGCCATAAGCTACTGGTTGGATTCAGATATCCCACTCTTGAGAAACAAATTTTTTACTCTGTTACGAACCAAATGCTGTCGCTCTGTTAGTAGATACCTTTGCAGTAATTCGATGATGACAAAAGTGAAAAATCAGAGACCACTGAAAACGTACCCATTACCAATTTGTTCTTAGAGAAACGTACACTGGGCATGTTGTAACAGAACACGTACCCTTCTCCAAGCTTCTCCAATACATCAAATACTTCTTCAGGCTGTTTGGTTAAACTGTCTTCATCCAACTTCTTCAGCTGCCTGTGTATGTAAGAATAGAGAAATTATTACATTGAATTTTATGGCAGTTTCAGCTTTGTTGAAACAGAAGAATAAATAGCACTGCTTAAATGTATGCAAGGCTTAGCATGAAGTAAATTGATTATGAAGTAAGCTTATTTCACGTGACCAGAAGACCAAATATTATTCGCATCCAACCGCAAAAGAGGACTGGGAATTACAGAGAACAGAATTTGATCAGGCACACAAATCTACAGTTCCTCTTCGTGGAAATGCATCTGAGGATCTATATGTTGACAGTCAAATCCCAACACACCACTTCAGTGTCCTGCAGCTACTGAACATACCTGCTAAAGTTCAATATGTTGAATAGAAGGATACGTACTAAGGCCATGCAAAAGGGAGCATCATCTTCCCTGCTGCCTTAGTGTATGTGTGGAATGCATTTGCTGGGAGGAAAGAGGCAGTACTGATTTCACCTGTACATTTTCAGCATCAGAAGATCAGATCTCGACTTTGTGGGCCTGGACATTTACTAGGAAAACTCTATCAGGAAAAAAAAATGGAAAGGAAACTGATATCTGACTCTTTCAGGATCTTAACGCTGCTTGGTCCATCCCTCTTAAATACATTGCTAACAAGAGTCAGCTGAAATACTTCCTAGGGAAAAAAGAACACGCTAGGTACTGCGATCCTTCACTTCGCCCCCTCCCCCCAGTACAACTTCCAGGGAGATTCCGTACACAACGCAACAAGATCAACTGCATTTGCTTCAGCCCACCTCCACCGCACCGGACAGCTATTCACCAAGAAGCCTCCTGAAACAGCTGAGGACTACATAAAAAAAAAAGTTTTGAAAACAAAGTATTTTACCATCGAACAAACAGTATCCAACAGCCCACAAAGAAGCGCTCTTTCATTTTCACATGAAGGCAGCAAACAAAAAAAATCTGAAACACCACCATCAAAAATCACCCAACTGAAAAACCTCCAAACCAGTTCATATAAGCTTTTGAAACACAGAAACTTCTTAGAGTTTTCAGGACTTACTGGTCTCTCTGCGAGCACTGTTTGAAACGAAACGTGCGCGGTTGTCTGCAACTGCAAACTGCTACTGAAAGCTCTTATTGCTGCTGTTAAAGGCCACAACTCCAGCCACGGCCATGCTAATTTTTATACTAAATACATATTTTTTTTCCCCCCATTTCTTCAGAAACAGACTAAGACACCCCTCACTGACCCCCGGCTATTCTGTGTGTGCACAACAGCCGCGCCGGCGGAGCCGCTCAGGCACGGGGTGCACACCATGGCTTCCTGAAGCAAAGGAAGCAGAAAACGAAGCGCACTCAGGAAGTGGTGAAACTCCGACAGCAGTCACCAGCTTCCCTCCAAAGATAAGCGTTCGGCAACAGAACGCGACTCGTCCTCCTGAAAACGGGGAGGGAGGAAGGTGCGGGAAGAGGAGAAAGGGGGAAAGAGAACAAAACGCATCCTTGGCCATGCAAGCCGCCATTTCCAAGGAGCCCCAAAAGTGGCGATGCAAGGGACCGACCCTCCTTGCAGCCACGAGGCCTACGCTCTATCAAAAACAAACCAAACCACCAGGTTTTCCCACAGCCAGGCACAACCGCCAGACCCCCGCAGCAGAGGGTCCCGCGGCAGCCTGGCAGCCCGCCCGGAGCCGCCCCTCGGGCACCCACAGAACGGCAGGCTCCTCGCTTTTCCTGGCTTGACCGGCACAGGCGGCTTCACCGCGGGGCAGCGCCGGCGTCTCCCCTTCTCCGCTGCCGCTCCTGGGCCCGGCCCCGCCCGGCGGACCGACAGCCCCCCCGCTCCGCCCCGCAGCCGGCCGGGCCCCCGGGCGGGTCAAACCGCACGAAACTCGCCCAGGGAGAGGCGGGAGGACGGAGCGGGCTCCGGCGTTACGGCGGCACGGGGTCGGCACCCCCGCTCCGCGCTCACGCAGGCTCCGGTGCTTCGGTTCCAGGCGCCTTTCCACCGCCGGAGCTCGGCGCTGTCACGGCACGAACCTACCGGCACTAATGGCGACGGCCCCGGGAGGGGGCGAAGGGAAAGCGCTCGGCGCGGCCGGCTGCCCCGCTCCCGCCGGCACCGGGGCCCGGGAC
>Ga0065711_1035168_pt1 | contig 22705 bp, 17 predicted proteins | sample Hoacrofraction12_FD_59098 | JGI IMG/M metagenome (GOLD analysis project Ga0065711, IMG submission 59098) | Hoatzin crop microbial communities from Cojedes, Venezuela - Epithelial fraction 12 v2 (version 2) | ecosystem: Host-associated > Birds > Digestive system > Esophagus > Crop | place... | reverse complement strand
GGGGGGGGGGGGGGGGAGCGATGGGAACTCACTCACGGTTTGGGATTTGGCGGTGCAGTCGTGGAGGGCGGCTCTCCGGGTTGTGCGATTCGTGTTTTGTATATTCCCCTTATCTGTATCTTTGTTGTTCCTGTTCCCCTTGCTGTTCTGTTAAACTGCCCTTATCCCGACCCACCGGTTTCTGCCTCTTTTTTTTTCTTTCCATTGTCCTCCGCACCCTGGCAGGGGGAGGGGCGTCCAGGTGGCGCTTTTTTTGCCGGTTGCAGCCGAACCAGAAGAACCCTCAAGGTTTTAACGTACTCAGAAGAATTTTTATTTGTTTTCTCTTGACAATGAGTGAAAGAGAAGCAAAGAGTCAGTTTCTGAAACTGAGTGTAACAACATCTGTTTTGGGTTTGGGTATTTTTTCAGTTTACTGCATTAGTTATACAGTAGGAAACTATATTTATTCAGCCTGTTTATATGCTCTCATCATATGCTGTTCTAATCTACAAAAACATACTGAGTATAAGATCTTTTGAAGATAAATTGCATCAAAGAACGCTAAGTGGTTATGAAAGGGAAATCAAGGATTTTTACACCTCCACAACAAAAAAGTTACTTTTTAGGGGGTGAAATACAGGTGGGAACTCCTAATATAACTGATATATAAGTAACTATAGTAGATAATCAATTTAATTGAAAAGAGGAGAAACATCCTATTCCTAGGGGCAGAAAAAGGAGGAAAAGAAAGATTTTTGTAGTGAATGATGAGCACTGTAACCCATCTGTAGGCTCTGTAGTGAAGAATAGTTCTAACTTCGAGAAAGCCAAGTTGCCTACACAAAGGTAGAAACCATGATTGCCACCTTTTCAGGAAGGGAAGAGGCATCTCTGTTGTGACTTCAGTTAAGCTGTGGGGGTTGTTTTGTTTCTTTGCTTAAAACTTTTACAACTATTTTGAACAATGCCGTGTGGTTTGGATATTACAGATAAATGCTTATTACGTGCCATTTGTCTTAACCTGGGATTATATTCAATTTTTTGTAACTGGATTACATAAGAGCTCTTCTCATTCAAGGTTCTGATGATTTTAAAAAGTAGAACCTGCAGCAATGGAGTGCATTTCTATTTAAATACAAGCCAGAGATCTATCATCACAAATGTTTGAAAAATAAGTAACCTCCAGGCAACTGTTGGTGACTTTGAAGGCTTCTGGTATACAATAATAGCACTGGGTAAACACTTGAACCCCCAGACTGCAAGAAAAGAGTCCCAAAAGTCTACTCCCAAGTACTAGTTTTAGACAATTAGTCCTAAAACTTTTTGGAAAATACAGTAATACAATCATTCCACAATTCCTGGGAATTTCTGATTTGAAAAGTTCAAAAGGCCTTATGGTTTTACGGTCTTTTATATTGCCATGGACATCAACAGCATACTTTGAAAAAGTCATATTGCAAAGAGCTGTGTATAGTAGCTAAATACGCATAGAATATTTTGCTGAAGTAGTGTTCCATGCCTGATTGAAAGGAAATCCGTGGATGTTTCTAACATCTCCTTCCCCTTGTGAACTTTGGCAAGACACAAACATAATTTTGAAGGCAATATTAGCTGGTGTCATTGCAGTCCTTCAATATTATCAGGAACGCCAGCTAATGGGAGAGATGTTTCAGAAGCTGTTGTTGGGTACATAAACTGGCACTGAATCAGAGCACTGTAAAGCTGGACTATGATGACACGGAAGAGAGTAAGCAAAGGTTCTTGCAAAATTGCTGTGAGATCCACTACTTATTCTCTGCCTATATCCCAGCTGTCCTTTCCATTTGTAATTACAGTGATGGTCTCTAAGGTATGATTCTCAAAGCAATAATTTGCTTCCAAGCCTATAAAGCAAGGACAAATAATAAAAAAAAGGCATAACAAATCAAACCTAGGAAGTCAGAGTGACCACAGAATCCATCAGACTTTTAGAGGTTAATCAGCTATAGCATTTATAGCTCAGCTTGAGTAATACGAAACAGGACCTCTCTTCTTTATAGTCCTAACTCATCTACCATTCTGTACTTATGAATGTTCATAGACTGTTTAAATTCTTCTTTAAGCAATTGTCTGGAAACAGCAATTTGCAGATGCAGTGTGCAAATATGGAAAAAGGCTGAAATGTGTAGCCATGATCTAATCACACTCCTTCTGGTATATTCCAGAATATTTTCACTGATGTGAGACAAGAGTAACCTACCACAAACTAGCCTTAAATTGAAAGGAGATGGTTGTTTACAATACAGAGAAAGTAATTTTCTCATTTGTGTACTTTAGGTCGCATCTTTGGATGCTGTTACCTGCGTAAATGCCAGGTGCCCACCAAAACTGCTCTATCACTCGCCCTCCTCAACTGTACAGGGGGGAGAAAGCATGACGAAAGGCTTGTGGGTCGAGATAAGGACAGGGAGAGGTCACTCACCAATTAGTGCCACAGACAAAACAAACTGAACTTAGTGAGAAAAGGGAGTTCAATTTATCACCAGTCAAAGCAGAGTAGGGCAATGAGAAACAAAACCAGATCTTAAAATACCTTCTCCTACCCCTCCCTTCTTCCTGGGCTCAACTTCACTCACGTTTCTATATCTCCTTCCCCCTGACTGGTGCAGGGAGAAAGGGAGTGGGGTTTGCAGTCAGTTCATCACACTTTGTCTCTCCTGCTCCTTCCTCCTCAGAGGAGGACATCTCACACTCTTCCCCCACTCCTGTGGATCAAGGCCTTAGCGAGTTTGACCTTGATTATCTGGCCCTGTGCCCATGATTGGGAAAGTAACAACTAAGAGGACATCCATCAGCCCAAAAAAGGAAGGTATCCGGCTCGTGCAGGATGCGTGAACAGTAGAATTCACCAATTAGGTTATGAACAAAGCCGCATGCAACTGAGGCAGTACTCTATCGAAATGCTTCTGATAGCGCGTGAACAATAGCAAGTAGTATATAAGGGCAACTTTGTAAATAATAAAGGTCTTTGGCTAGCACCCCGCCAGAGTCCGTGCTTTTCATCTCCACACCTCCCCCCCGACTGGTGCAGGGGGACAGGGAGTGGGGGTTGCAGTCAGTTCATCACACTTTGTCTCTGCTGCTCCTTCCTCCTCAGGTGAGGACTCCTCGCACTCTTCCCCCACTCCAGCCTGAGGTTCCTCTCATGGGATACAGTTCTCCATGAACTTCTCTAGCGTGAGTCCTTCCCATGGGCTGCAGCTTTTCACAAACTGGCCCAGCATGGGTCCTTTCCATGGGGTGCAGTCCTTCAGTAACAGGCTGCTCGAGCGTGGGTCCCCCCTCTGGGGTCACAATCCCTGCCAGAAAACCTGCTCCAGCGTGGGCTCCTCTCTCCATGGATCCGCAGTTTCTGGCAGGAGCCTGCTCCGGCACGATCTCTGCATGGGGTCACAGCCTCCTTCAGGCATCCACCTGCTCCGGCGTGGGGTCCCTTCCACGGGCTATAGGTAGGTATCTGCTCCACCATGGATCTTTATGGGCTGCAGGGGGACAACCTGCCTTACCATGGTCTTCAGCACAAGCTGCAAGGGAAGGCTCTCTGTTCCAACATTTCAGGCACCTCCTCCTCCTCCTGCTTCACTGACCTTGGTGTCTACAGAGTTGTTTCTTTCACATAGTCTCACTTCTGTCTCTCAACTACTGCTTTACTGCAGGGGCTTTTTTCCCTACTTAAATATGTTATCATAGAGGCACTACCACTGTTGCTGACTGGCTTGTCCTTGACCAGTGGCAGGTCCGTCTTGGAGCCGTCTGTCACTGTCTTTAGCAGACATGGGGGAAGCTTCTCCCAGCTTCTCCCAGAAGCCACCCCTGTAGCCCCTCCCACCACCAAAACCTTGTCACACAAATCCATAATCACGATTTTGAACATCTTTTTCAAAATACTAGTATAGCACCAAGATCACTCAGACTGCATTTGAGCTACACTTTTACCCATTCCTGTTCTTGTTCTCAAATGTCATTTTATTACTGGATGACTAGGACATAGAGGCAATATACTTATTCAGAAAGGGGAAAAGTTACCTTTCTCCTTTATTACTTACTGAATTTTAGATTGCTTGGATACCAGTATGCAAAGCAAAAATAAAACTAACATCATATAACCTTCACTATTTTTATTTTCTGTTCACAGAATCCATGAAATCTCATATTTAGTTTTATTAAAGATGCATATCTTTCTAACCAAATTGCTGAAACAAAGAGCTCAGCTTTTAGTGAAGTATAGATATTGGGCTTAGAATACATCTGCATTGCTTGCACAGTATTAGTATTAATAAATGCATAAACAGGGATAACAGGAAACAGTATTGTTAGTTTTTGAAGTTGAACCAAATTTTCAATTATTGAAGTGAAGAGTTTAAGACTTTGAGTTTTGATCTGCAAATGAAATTCAAACCCTTCAAAGAATTGCTATCCATTCACACGATGTTTCTCATGGAAATCTTGTGAGTGTAAACATTATTCTGTAAACTTGCTAGCATGTGAGTTCAGAGACTGCAATGTCCTTAATCCTCTAGGAGGTACATATGCCAGTTACGAGTCTTACCCTTGCTTCTGTTTCTTAAGTATCCTGATGTTTAAAAGAGCATATGGCAGAATCTAAGATATTAAGATGAGATAATTCCAAAATTCCTTCCATTTGGTCTACATCATGGTTTCAGATTGTCAAAATCCTTATTAAAATTAAAACCACAACCTGCATATTAGCAACAATATGTTTCCATTCTATTTGAATTTAGCTTGCCAGAAATCTAGTGTGAAGGAAAAAAATGATAACGATCTGGTGGTGTTCCCAATATACAATTACTTTTATGATGCTATTAACCCTTTCTTCTAGCAATTAGACCAGTTCCATACTTCCTGGAAAACAGTGTTCTTGAAGAAAATCTACATGATCATAGAAAGAAAAGCTTCATTGCTTTTGTCACAATAGCAGTTATCATTAGGGATTTTAGTCAGCATTTAAAATATTTTAATTAACGCTGTTAAAGAAGCCCTTCTGAATATTCAGCAGTTAACAGGAAGAGACTTGCTAACCCAAAGCAAATAATATGAGGATGCTGGTGACATAAATATATTGCTTTATCACCATGATATAATATGCCTTATTTGTCCATGACAACACAGTATCTCCATTAGAAACTACTCTAATTATTTAGTAACAGGTTAATGCTGCTGCGTTATCTGTTGACATCTATACAGTGAACCAGTGAGTTTATGTCCTCATTATATTCAAGGATCTCAGTTAGTATGTAGTTATTTTCCACCACTTTTAAAGCTCTTTGTAAGAATATTTTTATGGACAGCTTCTGAGGGTAAGAATAAATCTTTTTACTTACATACATCAGCTATACCTGCATTTGAGAACTACTTTCTATTCAGTAATGTAGATGTTCTGAATTCTTTTTGATTACTTTTAAATATTAATACAGTACTACACTAACTGTAATGTGCAATATTGAAAGATATACTGAGGTCTAAAGAGATTTATAAACTGGGTTAACATGAATCTTGCTTTATTGGGAACTTTTTTATACATTTAGTACTGAAATGGAGAAATCTGCTATCCATGATATTAATAACAGCATCCCAAGCAAGCAATATAGCTTTCGATCCTCCAAGGTCATACTCTTTAGAAGGAACCGACTTCCTGTCTTTCTATATGCTAGAATGATATACTACAAGTAAACCATCAGATCTCGTGAACTTTAATTCTGAGTGTTTAAATGCACACATCTATGTTACGTCTACATTTAAAAAAGTTTGTATTACTATTTGCTTTTTGTAGAAGTGCTATAATCTACAGGTCATTGCATTACAAAGCAGTGCTTTTGCATGGAATTATAACCAAATATATTATAAATCATGTTGCTACTATTCATCTTTATTTCTATTTTCAAATGTATCGTTCAGCAGTTGCCCAGAATTGTAGATTAGTCAGCCATATAGCTGACATCATTAGGCATATTACAGTATAATGTACAAAAAAGCTACCTCAGCTCTCAACATCAATTTCTCTACATAATTGCTTTAATAAATTGGCTCTACTTATGGCACACTTTGTATTAATGTAAAACAATTAATGCAAGAAAAAGCATTGCAACGAACAAAAACTCAGATGGTGCTGTGTACAATAGGGCTTTATTTAGAAAAACAAAACATGTCACTGGGCAATTTCAAGGTAAAATATTTATTCTACTGAATGTTCTTACACAGAGCACTTACGCAAGACTTTATTCCACTACCGAGTAAAATGAGTAAATAATCTCAAAGTTGTAAATCAGCAAATAATAAGATGTATCTACACCTGAGGTAACATTTATATACATTAGCTGAGATTATGCAATGTTTCTGTGCAAGTCTATATGCAAGTTATAGCCATTAGTTAATGTCCAATAACAACATATTTTGAGAATATAATCTTACTTCCCTTTATGGAAAAAACTGAACTGAAAAAATCTTTACTTTCCTGAAATAATGAAGCATGGCAGAGATAGCAATTTTATCAATGAGCACTCATTGAGAGTCCTTGTAGATGTAGATACCATAAAGAAGAAATTCCCCATGTTACTAGACTAGAAAGCATTTGAGCATTTAAAATGCCACAGGATTCCTATAACAGTGATCAAACAGTTTTGTAATCCTAGTATCTTTTCAGTGCTTTGGACAATTCTTCCATTCCTCATGCACAAAAAATGTACTGAATATATAATTTTAAGACATAGGAGTCAGCATATTTTCGTCTTGTTGTCGTGTGATAGTGAAAGTTGATGCATACCACAGTGACTCAAAAGGATATTTCCTGATGGAAGAAAATAAATGTCAAATTCAAGAGAGTTCAACGTAAAACTCCTGACACCATTCAGTCTGGCATCTGAGATGAGCACTTTTGCATTCCATTGCACACACAAAATTATAACACTCTGTGTCCCTTCTAGCATGTAAAGAGGAAATATTTTCTGTAAGAACCCTGAAGTCCATTGGAAGTTATGTACATCTGACTTAATTATTTGTATCTCTTTCACTGGAATGACCACTGCACACTTCATATCATAACGCAGCACAGTTTTCCAGCCAGGCTCTGCAGTGTCACCAAACGCTATTCCAATTTACTTGCTGTTCTTTCACAAGTGTTATCTGCACCTCTCCAACAAGTGCAGAAAAATATTCCAATGACCTGGTTTTGGAACATGTTTTAATTTATTTTAAAAGCTGGAAACTGCTTGGAATGTGTTATTATTATCATAGCTCTTTGGCAGGAACTGAAACTGATTTACGGAGTGGTTGATGTTGGAGGTGACCTACCTTGAAGAGGTTATCTTGTCCAATGCCCCTGCTCAACTAAGCTCACAGTGAACATGTTGTCCAGAACCATTTCCAGACAGCTTTTGAAGATCTCGAAGGATGGAGGTCTTCACTGGTGGCCACTTGAAAGATCCTGGTTGTGTCTAACTTGCACCCTCTCTTTTCATGTTTATATGCATGGATGATATCCGTGATGAACCTTCTCTTCTCTAGCGTAAACAGTCCCCAGGTCTCTCAGAATTTACTCATACATTCTTAAGCCTCACCAACACCTAAGCAGCCCTGGGCTGAATTTTCTTTAGTAACACCCTCTCTCTCTAGCTCTGGGGACCCCAGCACTGAGCACAGAAACAGACAGCAAGACCCTGGAAGAGAAGAGCAAGCCCTTCCTGCCTGCTCACCACAGCCACGGGGTCTTCGCCTGGAGGTGTGAGGCTGCTATTATAGAGAGGTTTCAGAGAAAGACTGAGACTGCTGTGACCAGAGAATGACCAGGGACATCTGGGTTTATAGCACCAGCAGGAGGAACCAGCAGGGGTGGGGCTGTCAGCATAGCCTGTGTCTGTGACAGGTGGATGATGCACAGGTCTTCAGGACTTGCAGCCTGGCAGCTGGTCAAAAGGTTTAGACAGCCTGGCACTGGAGCTCAGAACTGGGAAGCTGGGGGAGCATGAAGGACATGTCACTTATTGCAGCACCTTATCTGAAATGAAATCATTGTACTGTGCACTTGCTCTTACTGAACTTCTTGGGATTTCTGCCTTGACAGGGTATGACCTAGGTTAATGCAAAAAGCAGCACCAAGTCATTACTCTATGACAGTGAATGCTGTGTACCTTGACTTCAGCAAGGCTTCTGACACTGCCTCCCATAACATCTTCACAGGAAAGCTCAGGAAGCATGGGCTAGATGAGTGGACAGTGAGACGGCTTGGGAACTGACTGAATGGCAGAGCTCAGAGGGTTGTCATCAGTGGCCCAGAATCTAGCTGGAGGCCTTTAGCTAGTGGTGTTGTACTAAGGTCAGTACTGGGCCGTCTTGTTCAACTTCTTCATCAATGACCTGGGTGAAGGGTTACAGTGTACGCTCAGCAAGTTTGCTGATGACACAAAACTGGGAGGAGTGGTGGATACACCAGAAGGCTGTGCTGCCATTCAGCGAGTCCTGGACAGGTTGGAGAGCTGGGCGAAGAGGAACCTGATGAAATTCAACAAGGGCAAGTGCAGGGCCCTGCATCTGGGAAGGTCCTAGTGAGGTCCCATCTGGAGTACCGCATTCAGCTCTGGGCTCCCAAATTCAAGAAAGATGAGGAGCTACTGGAGAGAGTCCAGCGGAGAGCTGCGTAGATGATGAGGGGACAGGAACATCTCTCCCACAGGAAAGGCTGAGGGAGCTGGGCTTGTTTAGCCTGAAAAAGAGAAGGCTGAGAGGGGACCTTCTAAATGCCTATAAATATCTAAAGTTTGGGTGTCAAGAGGATGGGGCCAGACTTTTCAGTGGTGCCCAGCGACAGAACAAGGGGCAACAGGCACAAACTGAAGCATAGGAAGTTCCACCTGAACATGAGGAAGACCTGCATGACTCTGAGGGTGACAAAGCACTGGAACAGGCTGCCCAGAGGGGTGGTTGGAGTCTCCTACTTTAGCAGGTCTCTCTGCTGCACCGTTGCGCAGACATCCATGCACACTATTGCATGAGTGTTGCTGCGTGGTTTGTGGGGAGACTCCCAGCACCCGGACCAGCACCTCTATGTGCATCCATGATGAAACACTGGAACGTGTTGCCCAGAGAGCTAGTGAAGGCCCCATCCCTGGAAACATTAAAGGTCAGATTGGATGGGGCTCTGAGAAAGCTGACCTAGATTAAGATGTCCCTGCTGACTGCAGGGAGGTTGGGCTAAATGACCTCTAAACGTCCTTTCCAACCCAAAACATTCTGTGATTCTGTGATTCTATGAATCTATGTGCTGGTGCCTGGCATAGTCCCTCCCCATGTGCAGAACTTCGTGCTTGCCCTGGTTGAAGTTGTTGGGGTTCTTGCCTTGGCAGGGCATGAGCCCAGGGTGATGCCGAGAGCAGCCCCAGGCTGTGACTCCGTGCGTGAGGAGGGATTTGGGCGACCCTTTCGCGAGGCTGCACCAGGCAGCTCAGGCTGTTAGGACAACAGAACTCCGGGATGTGGGGGCAGAGGGTGCAGTGGGGAGGAGGAGAGGAGCAGGGAGATGAGCGGTGGGGCACAGGCTGGCCCTGGAGACCTCCCAGCTGGAAACATCTGCCCCGAGACCAGCTGCACAGCTGCAGGCCTGGATGCTGCACTTGGCTTCAGGGGAAACAACAAAATAGTCGCTGTCAGGTGGGGAAGGACCCCTCAGCGTTAACATCCCATACCTCCCAGCAAAAAAGCAAAAAAGGTCAAGGATAGCAACGCCACATGCATGGTTAGGAACACAGAGACTTTTTCTGTAGTTTTTGTGCACTTTTTTTATTAGGATAAATGGATCTGTGGGGGGTGGGAGCCCTTGAGGACTGGCACAGGACCCAGCAGATGGCCCAGTCCTGGTGTGGTCATCCCCAGAGGCACCCTCCAGGCTCACCGAGGTGGTGCCAGCCTCTTGCTGGCTGGAGAGTCTTCCGACCCACCCATCCTCCTCTTTGCGGGTCTCCATGGCTGCCCGGGGGACCGTTGGCTGCCCTGGCTCCTCCTGGGTCTCTTCTTTCTCCACAGAAATGGCAATGGGAGCATAGAGGTCTCTGCTGGGACCCCCAGCAAAGGCAGCAGATGAAGTGCCGAGGAGGTCATCCACACTGGACCTTGCAGGGCTGCCAGAGGGCTCTGGCACTTTGACCAGGAGACCCTGCTTGGGAGGCCATAGGGCCAGAGGTGCCTGTGGTGCTGGTCTGCTCCCCCCCAGCAGCATGGGCGGCCTCCAGGGCCATGAGATGGCAGGCCTCCCTTATGCACTGCCGCACAGCAACATGAATAAGCTGTTGCATAAATGTTGGCATGCGGTTTTGGAGGGAGGGCTCCAGCAGGTGGAGCAGCAGCTCTTCGTCCATCCCATGGTTGGTCAGGATGGCCAGGACGTTGTCCTCCACCACGGCCGCCTCCCTCCGGTTGTTCCTAAAGATCTGCCTCAGCCTTGGTTGGAACCAGGGCAGCAGGGTCTCGAGGAGGGTTGAGTGGTCATGGAAAAGCGTCACCCATTCCTCAGGCTGGAGGCCTGCCACAGAACGCCTGGGCAACCCCCCTTCTGTAGCCCATGGTTGGGGTGCTCCAGGGTGATGGCTGTCATGGACGGCTGGGTGTCCGGGAGGTCCTCCTGCTTGGTGGACGATGGCTGATGGCAGCAAGCATGGTGTGATGATATACTCCCTGTAGTCATCGTCTGCCCACACCGAGTGCAAGATGGACAAGATCACCCTCTTGCAGGCGGGGCACTCGGGCTTGCTCTCAGCCCACCGCAGGATGCAAGGAAAGCAGAAGTGGTGGAGGCATGGCATCACGTAGCTGGCCTCCTCCCAGCTGTCCAGGCCAATGGGACAGCAGTTCTCCAGCTCTGTGGCCATGCCCTCCTCTTGCTGTGGTGGGCTGGGGAGGAGCTGGGGATGTCACTGGCACTGCAACAACATCTATCATGCTAGAAAAGGCAGAGAGACCACAGTCACTGGCTGGCCTGGGGAGGAGTGGAAGAAGCACCCAGGTCCCTCAAGAAGGAAACCCTCCCAGATGCCCAGGTGAGTTTTCCCCCTGCCCAGCTCACCTCTGCTGCTGCGAGCACGGCTACTGGGTGCCCTGGCTGCCTGAAGCTGGCAGGGCTGTGGATAATCCTGTGATGGTTCTGGGATCGGGCACGGAGAGCTGCAAGGAACAACTGCGCGAGCACAACACCAGTACCAAGGCCTCACTCAGCACTCCACACCTCGCAGACTTGCTCAGCTGGAGCTCAGGCAGAAGCCGGCTAGGTGGGGCTGGGTGCCTGGTTGTAAGCAGCGAGGGGCACCTGGTCAGAATCTGTCGCTCAGGGACATCACAATCCATCACTATGTGACATCACAGTCCAACGCTTGGAGATGCCTTAGTCCGTCCTTCGGTGACTAGGGTGACATTAGAACCATTTGGTCAAAAAGGGCTCTTTCAAAGATGTTCACAGCAAAAGGAGGATCAGAGATAACGTTGGTCTGTTGCTTGAGAAGCTCGGTCACCTCACAAATAGACAAGTGGGCAAAGCAGAGACACTTAATGCCTTCTTTACCTCCATCTTGAACACTGATGATGGGTCCTGGGAGCCCTGGAGCCCTGTGTTGGAAGACCACGACTGGAGGGATGATAAATTCCCAGCTGACTCTGGACTTGGTCGAGACTTGCTGCTCCAGCTACATACATGGAAGTCTGTAGGGCCTGACACGCTTCATCCCAGGGTACTGAAAGAGCTGGCCAGTGTCACTGCCAATGGCAGTATCAAAAGCCTCACTAAAATTCAACAATGCTATGTCTGCCACCTTCCGTTCACCCACGAAGAGGGTGACCGTCTCGTAGAAGGATATCAGATTAGTTAGGCAGGTCTCTCCCTTTGTGAATCCATGCTGACTCTGCCTGATGATTGCACTGTCCTTCAAAGGCCTTTCAGTAGCACTCAATAGGATCTCCCTCATCATTTTGCCAGTTACCGAGGTTAGACTAACAGGTCTGTACTTTCCTGGGTCTTTGCAGGAACACAGCATGGGAATGGGTCAAATTTGTGTCGTACGAGGTTCACCGTTCATATTAGGAACCATTTCTTTATCGAGAGGGTGCTCAAACACTGGAACAGACTCCCTAGAGAGATGTTTGATGCTCCAAGCCTGTCAGTGCCTTAAAAAGAGGCATTTGGACAGTGCCCCTCATAATGTGCTTTAATTTTTAGTCAGCTGTGGAGTGGTCAGGCAGTTGGATTAGATGATTGTTGTAGGTCCTTTCCAACTGAACTATTCTATTCTATTCTATTCTATTCTATTCTATTCTATTCTATTCTATTCTATTCTATTCTATTCTATTCTATTCTATTCTATTCTACTCTATTCCATTCGTTCTGTTCCGTTCAACTCTGTTTTGTGTCCTCGTGCTCTTCTTGTAAAACTGGAGTAATATTGGCTATCTTCCAATCAGCAGAGACCTCCCTCGACTCCTAAGACCTTTGCTAGATGATCAAGATGGGTCCTGCCATAACACCTGCTATCTTCTGCAGTACTCTGGAATTAATCCCTCCAGGTCTCACGGATTTGTGAACTTACAATTAATACTGCTGACGTCTTACAATTTCCATGTCCACGAAAGGAAAGTCACAGTTCCCACAGTTGTGGTCCTCCAATTGAGAGGAATGGGCACTCCAATGTCTATCATTACTATTAAAGACTGAGGCAAAAAATAAGCGTAAAGTGACTCTGCATTTTCTGCATGCCCATTTGGCAGGGGACTATCATCAACAAGTGCGGGTCCTGTATTTTCATTGGGTATCCGCTTGCTATTAACATTTAAAAAATCATTTCTTGTTGTCTGGAACAATGATATTCAGTTTCAACCCTTGTTGAGCTTTGGCTTTTCGTATTGTCTCCCTGCATGTGCAAACAATGGCACTGTGATCTTCCTTCAAAGCCTGACCTTGCTGCTAGAGATCATCCAATCTCTTTTTCCTCCTGAGTTCCAAGAGGAGTTCCCTGCTGAGCCAGGCTGCTCTTCTGCCCCACTTACTTGACTTGCTTGACACAACGGGATGGCCGGCCGGCTCCTGTGCTTTTAAACGGTGTTTCTTCCAGGCTGACCAGAACTTGTGGACCCTGAGCCCTCAAAGCAGAATGCCAGGGGACACTGCTAAAGACTCTTGGGCAGCCCTCCCCTGGTGCTCAGGAGTGGGAGCACGGGAAAAAACAGGGCACACAGTGCCTGCTGCAGCACTCAGGTGAAATGAAATCATGATACCCTCTGAGAAATCCACGCCTTTGGCTTTCCCACACTGCCAAGACAGTGTTGGAAAGCATTCCCAGCTATGGGTTGCTCTTTGCTCATGAAATGTACGCTGTATGGAAAGCACCACGATGTTATTGGAGACGACAGAGGCGGCTGATGAGGCCCTGCTGCTGCACCGTGCCGCTGCGTGTGTCCGGAGGAGTGGCCTGGCCAGCCTGGTGCTCGGCTGCGCTCAGCAGTGTTGGCTCCCGAGAAGTGCTGGGTGCAGGAGCCTACTGGGAGGTGGGGTTTGAGGACCCTGGAGCTGTGCCCTGCCCCTTTGTGTGGTCAGTCCCTGCAGGCCCCCCTCTGTCACCCGAGGGGTGGATGCTGGTGGGCCACCTGCTCAGGTCGTAGCGCCGCTGCGGGGACAGGCTGCGGGATCTCTCCATGGCCATGGTCCTGCACAGGCGGTCGGGCAAGCCGACCACGCACTCCTCACAGCTACTGTCCGCTCTCACGGAGTGTAGCAGCTGCTGCAAAGGCTGCCTGCAGACCAGGCACGTGTCTGTCCTCCTGGCCCATCGCTGGATGCATGTAAAGCAGAAGCAGTGCATGCAGTAGGCCACGTAGGCTTCCTGTTTGGTGTCTCCCAGTCAAATGGGGCACCAGGAGTCTGCTGCTGTCTCCGCCGGCCCTGCCTGGAGTGGCTGGCTCATGCTGCCATCCCTCACAGCAGAACCACTCCTCCCCATGACTTCCTTCATGTCTGATGCCATTTTCCTGCCAAAAGAGACATGTAAAGTGCTGGAGCTTTTCTGGTGCTAGGAGTGGAAAAGCCCAGTAAGCCCCAGAAGGCTGAGGGAGAGGGGAGGCAAAGGCCTCCGGAAGGCTCTCCTTGTGGGCTGGGAAGCAGCAGCTGCAGCCCTGTGGGCCAGCGGGCCAGCCAGCCCCAAGTGCTGCCCTGCACTCCTGCCTCCTCGTGCTGGATCACCCAGGCAGGCTGTTCTTGCTGGAGAGAGAGGTGCCAGGGGAACCTCCTGCCAAGGCACCAGGGGAAGGCTTGGGCTGAGGGCCCTGGGCAGGGGGAGTGCATGTGGTGTGAGTGGGAGAGGCTCCAACTGGGAGGTGGCAGGAGCTGGACAGGGCAGAGAGGTGTGGGGCCAGGCTGGGCTGTGCCCCTGTCTCTGGTCCCCTGTGGAGGTGGGCTGTGGGGAGGGGTGGAAGGAGGCATGGAGAGTAGTAGGACAAGCTCTGATCTTCTCCACACATCCCCACTACTCAGGCTGGGTAGGATGAGGTGCCTGGGGCAGGCTCTGGTGAGCTGTCAGGGAGCCCTGGGGATAGATCTGATATTCCCAAGACCCCTGAAGCCCTTGTTCTCTGCGCTAGACACCACCATCTTAGCACAGGGTACCTGCAGGAGGCAGTCAGTGAAGATAGAGGAACTTGCCAGGAGTCTTTGTTGCTGCCGACCCCAGCACCCTCCTTGGTGTCCTTCTTGCTGCCTTTGGCATCCATTGCGAGATTCAGTCCTAGGTAGATTTTATCTTTCCCAGCCACACATTCCTCTGCACATTCAGTCAGCGTCTTTGTACTTCTCCCAGGCTACCTGCCCCTGCTTTCACCTGCTGTATACTTCTTTTTTACTACTGAGTCTTGTGAAGAGGTCCTTAATCATCCACGCAGGCCTTCTGATATTTATGTCCAATTTCCTGCTCAGTGGGATGGCCTACTCTTCTTGTTGGAGGGAGTGTTTCTTGAACATCAATCAACATTCTTGGATTCCTCTTTCTTCCAGGGCTTTATCCTACAGGATATCCCATCTTTTCAGCATATCATTTAAAAGTCCAAAGTTGTGATCTTGCTTTTTTACCTTCTCCCTTCTCTCAGGATCCTGAACTCCACCATGCCATTGTTATTGCAGCCTAAGACTGCCTTCAACCTTAACATTCCCAACAAACTCTTCCTTGTTAGGGAATATGAGGTCCCTCAGAGCACCTCTCCTCTTTTGTCTACTTTGTCACTTTTGTCAGGAATATGCTATCCTCTTTAGGAGCCTCCTTGATTGCTTGCGTTCTGCTGTGTTGTTTCTTCAGCAGTTACTGAATTTCCCCAACAGGACCAGGGCCTGCAAACAAGAGGCTACTTCAGACTGTCTTTAGAAGGCCTCATCTATTTGTTCTTCCTGACCAGGTGGCCTGTAGTGGACACCCATTACAACATCACCTATACTAGCCTCCTCTGTCAGAACACCCAGCTGTCAGGCCTGCCTGGATGTAAAGTAATGCTACTTTAGTCCAGCTAAACAGAATAATTTTCAACTAATGCAACACGATTGCTGTTAGATTCCTAACCAATTAGCATAAGGCTACAGAATATTTATTTCATCACTAACAGTTTGTGTGCCTGAAAATTCTCCAGAATTTGATCTTAAGCTTCAAACTAACAGATCTTATGGTTTTTCAAACATTTGCAAAATTAATGTTCAGGAGAAGCAATCGTGGCCATGTAAATTACTGCAATGTACTATACAGGCTGTGAAACTAATGTTAACTAATGATTTTTGCAAGATTTTCTTATTATGCAAAGGTTATGTGCTTTCTCCAAGACCTAAAAAATGTTCATTAACAAGCCTAACCTTATTCTTCAGTGTGACTGCCTAATGATAGTGAAAAGTGAGTTAGAGCAGCACTCTTCTATCTCTTTTTCAACTGTTGTTCAGCTGATTTTGTGCTTCACCAATTTTGGCAGATTCTATGATGTGACATCTCCCCAACTTCAACTTTTTTAGGAATTAGCTTTTAGGCACATTTTTTTCAATTAATAAAGCTCTGTCACTGGGGAGGCTAATCTACACTTGGAAGGCTAGATAAAGAAAATAGGATGCATTAAATATAGCATATTACTCAAGAGTAGGTGGAAAGAACAGAAGAAGCAGCATCCTCCATCTTGTCGATCAGAAAAATAAAATTTCAAAAGAGGTGAAAGTGGTAAAACATCTATCCTAAATAGTATTTTCTAACCTTGGCTTGGGATGGAAAGACAAAAGGAGGGAGTTTCATTTGTCATAGTTAGTAGGGTCATACTTGCTCCCATTCACTTTCTGGAAACAGCACGGATTTTTTCACTGAGCTCACTCTAAAGAAACTGTGCTGGACAGACATGATCACTGTTACTTTTTTCTTGTGGGCCTGAAAAAAAAGGAATTTCCAACAATTTCTGAGAGCTGGTGAAAATGCACTGTTTATAGATTGTAACCAGAAATTGATTTCCTCACTGCTAATTACAGCAGTGATCTGAATATCATGGGCAAAGATACTCAGTGCCAGTAAACTTACATCATCAAAACTACGAGATCTACATCTCCTCTAACACATAATGTCTATACAGCAATACCATTACATGGTGATATTGTTGCTGTGTTAGGTACTTCATAGGCTTGAACTCTGGTCAATGTTTGTGGTTCTCTGGTGATCGTGAGCTATGAATGTTAGACTGCTAATGCCTAGGGAGAGGAGAGCCTCAGCCTAAGATCTTCCTGTGTATGGCCTTGCCACCAGCAGTGGCCAGGTTGCTCTGAAGAAGCAGTAGTAGCGGTGGATGAGAGATGACAAATGTAGTTGCATCCCTCCAGAAGTGGTCAAGAGAAAAGGATCCAGATCTCTGCTTTCAAGAAAGGTTTGAAAATATGGGCAGCTTTCTCTACTGGAAAGCAGTAAGTTTCTCCTGATCTTTTAATAAAATTATGTGCGTCATATCATTATTACATTCTGGTAGATTGTGTTTTTCTGCTTCTTTTATATTACTCAAGTTCAATGTTTAAACTATAAATGTTTTGTGTCCTGTCTTCCGAAAAGACCTGAAGTGCTGGATTAAATTAGTCATGTTAATTAATTTGTAATGGTTGGGATAGGAAATTAACCAGTAGCCTACTTAATGTTACAATTTGGAGATTAAGAGCATAACCTGATATTATTTGCAGACCAAAAAGAAAATCTTGTTGCTTGTGTCTATGCATAGTTCAAAGAAAAATGGAAAAGTTTACCTTCAGTGAGATATATAAGCCTTTATAAAAGACAAAATCTTTCTATACTGTAACATTTTTCAAAGACTGAATAATAATAACTCAGATCTGGTTTTGGTTTAAAACTCTTCTTCCTTGAAAAACATTAAGGCTGAATGAAACAAAAACAAACAAAAAAATTCAATAAAATATTTTTTCCAAGTAAAAAATTGTGGGAGTCAGCTGGGCCACAGGCTGCCTTGACAATCTTGATGAATTTCAGCTATATCCTTAAGCAAAAAATATTGTGCAGCTGTGGCTGCAGAAAAGGAGGAAAGGAACAAAGAAACAGGATGCGAGACCCCAACTCCTAGCCAAACATGAAGGTCAGGTGAATGACGCAAGATGATCAATCAGAAGAACAAAGGAACTGCATGCCAAGAGACTCTCACCAATGAGATTCTGGGGGTGGGGGACAAGGGAATATAAAAATGTTATGGATACCCAATAAAGTACTTCTGCTTCTGCTTCTGTCTGCTTTTCTTTTGCTTGCTTTTGCTTGCTTTTTGACTGCCATAACTTATTGTGGCATGCTGCCACAAAAAGTAAGTGCAAATGTAGAGCTTTACAAATGTGTCATATCTTTGCTGATGTAAATTGTTCTTAAATTTACATAGCATAAATTTTATACTATGTTTACTGAAGACTGGAACTGGCTTCCTGATGTTAATACAAGTCACTTCTAAACACACGCAGAGGATATTTTTGTATTAGGACTAGAAAGAACTGTGGGTAGATTTTTATATTGATAAATGCAATTAGGACTTCTGCAGAAAAGGACACAACAGTTTCTTACCCCACAATAACTTCTGAACTCACAATACTGATATCTTTTCATGAAGAACAAAATATTGAAAAACATGTATGCTTTTTCAGCCTTTCTATAACAAAGCTTAGCCAGTTTTTATTCCATTTTGGAAAAGAATGTTCTAGGTTTTGCTTTCTTTTTCGACATCCTACTTTTCTCTACTCCCAATCTAACCATGTATCATTCAACCTTCTTGTGGCTTAACAATAAAAATATTGAATTAGTCCAACAAAAGCAAGTAATTTATGAAAAATGTGGGCATTATGCTCAAATTGTATATACTGTCAATGACCAAAGGTTTATTAATTTAATGACTAAATATTGAGAAATGTGACCCTGAGTGGTTACAGGTTTGATGCCACCAAAAGATTGTTGCTGCTTCCCTCTGATAGGAATATCAGGGGTTTAGAGTTGTTCAACATGACCACTAAGCTTACTAATGTTGATCAGAGCATTGCTTCGACAGCTTTGAAGAACTGCAGCCTATGGGAAGGACTCACACTGCAGATGTTCGTGGAGGACTGTCTTCCCTGGGATGGACCCCAAGATCAAGCAGGAGAAGAGTGTGAGGAGTCATCCACTGAGGAGGAAGGAACGGCAGAGACAAAGTGTGACGAACTGACCACAATCGCCTTTCGCTGTCCCCCTGTGCCTCTTGGAGGGAGGAGGTAGAGAATTCAGGAGTGAAGTCAAGCCCGGGAAGAAGGGAGGAGTGGAGGGAGGGTGTTTTAAGCTTTAGTTTTTATTTCTCCTTGCCTTACTCTGATTTGTTGGAAATAATATGTTCCTCAAGCTGAGTCTGTTTTGCCCTTGACGTGATCTCTCGCTGTCCTCACCTCGACCCACAAGCCTTTTACTTTATATTCTCTCCTCTGTCCAGTTAAGGACAGCAAGCAATAGTGCGGCTTTGATGGGCACCTGGCATCTAGCCAAGGTAAACCCACCACAGTACAAATAGATGAGTCACTTGCGGTTGGCCTATCCGTACTTTTTTTGCCCAGTCCGTAGCAAAAAAGAATATGAGAAGGAGAACTGCAAAACAAATAAGTTGCAAATTCTTCAATTTTATTGCAGATAGAAGTCTCCTGAAGATCAGACTTACGTAGAATAAATTAGAAGGAGAAAACGGATTTTCATTAGCAGTGGACAGTCTTCAAAATATGTCTTGCCCTATTGTAAGAAATTAGACTGATCTTCTGTAAAGAAAATATAGTACAGAAGTACTTACATATTTAAAAAGGGAACTAAAAGTCCTAAGTAAAATTCTTTGTGTGTTTTCATGCCTGCAATCTATTTATCTTTATTAGCACAGTTGAGCAGTGAGATGTAGCTGAAAGTATATGATGGAATGTCCTTCTACTTTCACTTTTGTGGAGAACTTGAGTGTGTGTACTAATGAGTGCATTGTTTGTCAGCAAATGCAGCTATGTTTACTGAAAATTTTGTCTAGAACCAAATTCGACATTTACTAGTCACACTGTCAGGAAATTTGTAAAATTATTAACAAAGGCAAACATTAGATATCCTTATAAAAGTTTATTCTCAACAGAAAATCTAGAGAATACCTGTAGTTAAAGTTTACTCTTCTGAGCTTAATTTCCAAACTTGTGAAATGTATCTGACTACATTTTAAAAGGTCAATATGCTTTTTTCAGCTTAATAAAAGGTAGCTGTGAATGCATTACTTTTATGGAAATAATTTCTCCAGAGTGCAATAGATACTAATTTACTTCACAATATGATTTTTGAGGAAAATCGGAGACTTTTCTATGTGCCCTGGAGGTTATGTTTTCTGGGATCATTTCCTTCCCAAAATGCAGAAATGCAATATTGAAAAGATTTCATTCAGAGATGTTCTGGGCAGCTGTGTAAGAAAGAATTCTTCCTCATTCCCACCAAAAGCATCTAGTTTTGTTTATCCTCAGTAACACCTAACGAAATAAATTACCAAATCAGCAAATAGTCAAACCAACTACAATATGTTGTGAAAAAGTGGACATTTCTTCCTTTTTCGTGTATTTGATACATGAAAGCATATTGTTGTAAACCACAACTACATATTAGTAACATTGAAATGCAGATTCTGATTTATGGTGAATAACACAAAGTTGGTAAAAGCTAATAATAGTTTGCGTGACATTCTTGCTATTTAAATTATAGTAAAAAACAAGTAGAATGAAATATTGTGTGCAAAACAATGTTATTTAGCTGTATTATACATAAAACTCATATATTAAGGGACGACTATACATTTTATGATTCATTTTAGCAGTATTGTCATTTACATGAAAAACATAGATAAAAGGATTTTTTCTCTTGACGGCCTTCTGTGGTGGGTTGATGTGGACTGGCTCCCAGACCCCCATCCAGCCACTCTCTTACTCCCCCTCCTCAGCAAGGCAGGGGTAGGATATACTACGAAAAAGTTGACAGGTCAAGATAAAGACAGGGAGATTGCTTACCAGTTATTGTCACAGGAAAAACACCACTCAACTTGGGGAAAATTAATTTAATGTATTATAAACTAAAATAGAGTTGGGTGGTGAGGAACAAAGACAAAAACGTACCACTTACCCCTCACTTCTTCCCAGGCTCGACTTCACTCCTTCACTCCCAACTTCTTGCTCTTCTTTCCTCCAAACAGCACAGGAGGATGGGGAATGGGGGTTGTTGTCAATTCGTAACACTTCATTTCTGCCGCTCCTTCCGCATCACACTTTTCTCCTGCTCCAGTGGGAGTCTTCACAGGCAGCAATTCCTTAGGGAATATCCACCTGTTTTGGCACAAGGTCATCCACAGCCTGCAATGTTGATATGTGCTCCAGTGCCTGGAACACCTCTCGCTCCTCCTCTGGCTTTGGTGTGTGGAGGGCAGTTTCTCACACATGTTTTTTCTTTGTTCCTCGTGCTGCTGGGCAGTGGTTTGCTATTTGTTAAAGATGCTTTCACATAGATGCAGTGGCTTGACTGAGGGGCTCATTTGTGCCCTGCAATGAGTCCATCGGATCTGGCTGGAATCAGCTGTATCCAGTACAGAGCAGCCTCAGCCTCTCTTTACAGATGCTACTCCTAGAGCTTCCCACCCTACTGCCAGCACCTTGAAACCTAAACCCAATACATCTTATTTAGTTTTGTCTTATCACCTTCAAGTAAGTCTTCAAACTTCATATTTCATGTGAATCAAAGACATCACATGTCGAATTGTGGAAGAGATGCATTCTACACAGAGCAAAATGAGTTTATCTCCTCTCAAATCACACAGAGGAGTGCATACGATTTCGACTTATCCAAAAGAGCTCGACTTGAACAGCATATGGGGCTGCTCCTTTAGTATTCTCAGTCTAGCATCAGTCATGGGTGATTTTTTTACATTTTATGTAGATAAACAATTCCTAATTCATCTTCCTTTTTTTTTTTTCATGTTTCAGACTGTGCAGATACACAACACAAGTTAGAACCAGTAGGGGAAAAATGCTGGTGTGGATGGGAGAACTGCATTGAGAGAAGAGAGAAGTACTGAAGACATATCAGCTGAGGTTCACTGTTCAAAGTCTTTCTCTGCATCAGAAGAAATACTACATAAATGCTTTTGAGACGAAAATCTTATGCCTAAGACTTGGAGAACATCAAATTTAAGCACAGCCCAATGCACTCTTCAGCACTCTTTTAAAAATGAACAAAATTCAGCTGTAGAAATGCACCAGGAGTACTTCACCAAATCACAGAATCACAGAATGGTAGGGGTTGGAAGTGACTTCTGTGGGTCACAGAATCACAGAATGGTCAGGGTTGGAATGGACCTCTGTGGGTCATCCAGTCCAACCCCCCTGCCAAAGCAGGGTCACCTAGAGCAGGCTGTACAGGACCTTGTCCAGGCAGGTCTTGAATATCTCCACAGAAGGAGACTCCACCACCTTCCTGGGCAGCCTGTTCCAGTGCTCCATCACCCGCAGAAAGAAGAAGTTGTTCCTCATGTTCAGAAGGAACTCCTAATTCTTCAGTTTGTGCCTGTTGCCCCTCGTCCTGTCACTGGACACCACTGAAAAGAGTTTGGCCCCATCCTCCTGACACCCACCTATGAGATATTTATAAGCATATATTAGGTCCCCTCTGAGCCTTCTCTTCTTCGGGCTGAACAAGCCCAGCTCCCTCAGCCTCTCCTCAGAGCAGAGAAGCTCCAGTCCCCTCATCATCTGTGTAGCTCTTCACTGGACACTCTCCAGTAGCTACTCATCTTTCTTGAAGTGGGGAGCACAGAACTGGACAGAGTACTCCAGATGAGGCCTCACTAGGACAGTGTAGAGGGGAAGGAGAACCTCACTTGACCTGCTGACCACACTCCTCCTAATGCATCCCAGGATGCTATTTGCCTTCTTGGCGGCCAGGGCACACTGCTGGCTCATGGTCAACCTGTCGTCCACCAGGACTCCCAGGTCCCTCTCTGCAGAGCTGCTCTCCAGCAGGTCCGCCCCAAGCCTGTGCTGATGCATGGGGTTGTTCCTCCCCAGCTGCAGGACCCTGCACTTGCCCTTGTTGAACCTCATCAGGTTCCTCTCTGCCCAGCTTTCCAGCCTATCCAG